>Ga0228711_1005170_pt1 | contig 19918 bp, 14 predicted proteins | sample MedpolnodulmetaG_2_FD_177996 | JGI IMG/M metagenome (GOLD analysis project Ga0228711, IMG submission 177996) | Root nodule microbial communities from Medicago polymorpha collected in Santa Monica, California, United States - brown nodules | ecosystem: Host-associated > Plants > Roots > Nodule... | reverse complement strand
AAATTTTTTTAAAATTAAAGAAAAAAAAAAAAAAAAAAAACTAGATGTTATCAAAATTGAATTAATATCTACATTTATGCCATGTTTTTAAAGAAATTCATAAATTTTAAAAAAAAACATTAATAATTAACAGAGATTTATTTATAAAATTAACATAAGAATCTTCTTCAAAATGATAAAATATTAAAACATTTAAATAATAAGAGGTTTGACTCTCTCTCTCTTCTCCTTCTCAAACTCAGCCATTACCATTTGTCTTCTTCTTTGTTTTACCTAAGGGGTGATTTATTGTTAAATTTAACTCGAAATCACCCCCTCAAATTGCTTTTTCTTTTTCTATTTTAATTAAATAAGTGATTTTCATATATTTTTAGTCTTCTTTCATATGCTTTTGTGATTTCGTTGTTGGTTGTGTCGATTTTCCGTCTTTGTGCAGTATGTTTTTTATTTTCCATATTAGTACGTAAGGTGTTTATCTGATTCAGATTGAAAGAATAGCTTTGATCAAGTGCAGATTCAATGACGTTGAAGTCGTCAACATTGCATATCTAGAGGCGTGGGTATTATGAAGATTTGAATATAGTCATATTGTAGGCATATATACACTGATGTTTTATTCTATTAACATGGATGTTGTGAACTTGTTCACATATTCATCCTTTCTATTTTTAGCGACATTTATTTTGTATTATCGATGTACTCTATAAACTTAAATGAATGAATATCATTTACTTTTATCAACAAAAACAATCAAAAGAATTATACCTGCAGAATAATTTCACCTTGTTTTTATTCTCAAAATCTTACTCCAATTAAAAGTCAAATATTTATTTATTTTTGAAAAAAATACCAACCTCTTCACCTTGTTTTTATTCTCAAAATATTACTCCAATTAAAAGTTAATTATTTATTTATTTTTGAAAAAAATACCAATGATGCAAATCAATTTGATTAACTTCAATTCTCTTTTGTACTGTCAAAAAACTTGAATTCTTTGAACGTCACCTAGCACTTAAACAGCCATAGTGTTCAAATTGAATGTCCACATTTCAGTCTCCTTATAAAATTATACTTTTTTTTGAACTACAGCTCTACATGATTACCACTCAAGTTAGTCTAAATATTTTCCAGTATTGTGCTGAACAATGAGTATGCAAAAATGCCCGTGCAATGCATGAATAGAAAGACCTAAAAATGATCTATTAAATTAAATCATATAAACATGCTCAGTGCCTATGACTATACATTTTCCCTTCGATACAGTAGGACAATGGGAATAAAGTAAACTTCAAATTACTGCTCATAATGTAGAGCTTAATCATAGTTCAAACTGGTAAGAAGTTCCATAATCTAAATTAGTAAATTTTGTCCCCCTAAATCAAGAACAACGGAAGAAGGGGTTGAGGAAAGCCTTACTCCTATTGACATACTGACATTTGTGTCGATTAGACCTAATTCTCTTTTTTTTTAATCCTATATTTTGCTAATCTATCTAAGAGATAGTGATTACAGATAAATCAACAAAGGGACAAACTAGTTGGCCCCTATTCCAGAAGGGGCGGAGGAAACTACATCAAAGGAGTCGCGACAACATTGACCCTTGAGAATACCCATTTGCAACACTTTGTTTTTTCTTGAAATTCGTAACACTACAATGAGGACATATGTATTCCAGCCCATCTGTTTTTGCATAATCCTGCAGAAGTTGCGAATGAAGGAAAAAAAATGAATCCTTAATATAACACATTGTTTTTCATTGGTAACGTTATTGACTCTTCATGTACAATTGTAAGAAATGATGCAATACCTTAAATGCACCAAGACCCTGCCTTCTGTCACAGCCGAAGTGGGCCCATTCACCACATATGCCACAATTCACCCAATCCCCAGCAGCACTACTGTTGAACAGTAAAAATATTGTAAGGAAAACATTTACAAAAAATGAGATTAGCTGCTGCTATTGGTTGCTAATCATCATGAAATGAGATAAATTATGACTCCAGTTTTACAGGGAGATGATGCAAGTACATAATCTGCAGGCAACAATACACAAAGCAACTGCATAGCTTCATTGGCTTAAAAAGAAGTACAAACCTGTGACACAGCAAGCAGCATTCTCCATCCACATCATCATGAGCTAATTCATATTCTAAAAGGTAGGTTTCATAATGTCTCTTGAGTGTATTTCCAACTCCCTGTAGAAGAAACATCATGGAAAAAAAGCTTAGCTGTCGGTTAATTTGACATAATATATAATCATGTTTGATTATTTGCTAATTGGGAAGTTAGAAGAATGTTCAATGACTTATGTAAGCTTATGTACTATCGATCTTAAAAATTGCGAAGTGCACTTCCAGAATCAAAACAACAAAATCGTAAAAATGAACCACACAAGCACGGAATATACACAAGGCATAGAACATACAGTCATTCTATTTGTTGATGTGTAATTTCCCATTTTTGAAAAGATTTGTCCCTTCCAGTTGATGCCATTGCCAACGTGAAATCCTCCCCTTGTAACCACCTAAGAAAACCAACAAATTCAAAAACAAATCTACACAAAAAATCATCCATAATAATTTTAACAAACACAATTTCACTGACTCACCTCTTTATATAAGTTGTAGAGATCAAGGCGTTTTCCATTCAGAATGGCATCAGGGAACTCGGAAAGCCCACCTTGGGGAATCAGTCGGCTATGCCCCCGGAGAATCAGAAACTCCATGACATCTTTAATAAATTCCTCCTACAGTGAAAGTTACAACTTTTAAATTGGTTTAAATTTATCTAATCCATTGGATGTTTGCATTAGAGTTTGACTAATCCAGTATGGTTTAGTAATATTTAGGATAACACCATTTGATGGAATATGGTTTAAATTTTTTTGGAACCAAAAAAAGAAACGGCTGTATTATGGAACATGGATTCTCATTGAATGTTTGCATCATAGAGAGATTGATTAAACCCAATATGGCTTATTTGTATTGGGAAATGCTAACCGGTGCCCCCGGGCACTGGTTAAGGATACTAAAAAGGGAAATTATATAGTAATTATTGCATTGAAAACTGTGTAATTAATCCATAAATAAGTCAACAAAGTTTCCTTTTATGGTAATAAATTCCTTTTTTTGTATGCTTAACCAGTGCCCCGGGGGCACCGGTTAGCATGACCCATTTGTATTTAGGATAATTCCTTTCCAAAAAATGTGTATTTAAAAAAATTAATGAATAGGAAATTAATAAGGGTAATATTTACATTCAAAGTTGTGTAATCAATGCTTAAAAAATATCTTTTTTTACTTAAAATTTCCTCTTTTGGCTTCTTAACTAGTGCCCATGGGGCACCGGTTAGCATTACCCATTAATAAGAAAGTGAAAATAAAAGATTTCATCCTTTGAGAATAACTAACTTCAATTCTCGTATCAATTTTGAGAATACTCTATAATGTGGTGGAATATTTTGATATGATAACATAATCCAGTACATATTTGCATTATATCTAATTGAATTAAGACATACAGATGATAGAACTTTTCTACTTTCCAAAATTTGATATGAATTAAATGTGCATACATCACCAGGTCTTTAATTATAATTGTTAATAAAGTCACATTACAATAATATTGGAACACTACCAAATCTCAAATCTCTTTTGCTAAATACATTATACAACGGTCAATATCATAACATATGTAGCATTTATAGGCTTCAGTTTTAAAAGTAGAAATTTTCAAGTCATTTATGTCAAATATTTTTTTTTTTTAAATGATATCTGCCAAAGAATTGATCACATGATTAGTGAGTTTTTTTAAATCAAAAAATCCTTACGTCACTTTGGTTAGTATGTAGTAATGCACTACATCAAAATCTTAGCACAAGTAAATCTTTGGAGACCACAGTATCATACTAGGCATCTAATGATACTGAAAAGCATATTAAAAACAATGGACACAGGAAAACTCACCTCAGAGCAAGTCTGTACCGGGCCTCTGCTACAGCCATGTTTCTTCAACGGTAATGGATTCAATGAAATAACCTGCTTAGGCTGAGATGAGCTTGAAAAAGATTTTCTCTGTGTTGCAGATGATGATCCAATACTACTACGCTTCACAGGGACAAGTGGCACATAAGCCTCAACATGGGCACCACCAAAGCCATTTACGCCAGAAGGTCCACTAAAAGGTGTCATTCTATGGCGTCGAACATGAGGAATTGGCCTCATTGCTGATACTTTTAATCTCTGCCTAGCTGGAGTTAATGGTGTGCTAATCCCATTCACCATTTTCCTATCCTTTTCCTCTTCATCATTGTGGATGTCAGGGCTAGCCCCTTGGCTTGATTCACACCTCTTTCTTGTAGGAGGGGGAGGCTTCAACCAAATGGGGGGCCTGCTGAAAACTATATTGCCATTATCACATCCATCTTTCTCAGAGCTTTGATAGAAGAAAAGTAAGCGCTCCGCATCATCTTTCTCAAAAGAAGCTACAGGCAACCCTTGAATACTAGCAATGCCAAGTGCAACTAAACTTCGATAAGAAACATCAGGTGCTAGCTGTCGCAAAATCTGAATAAAGTAACAAGATGTTTAGTTAAGAATTTGAAACAAAAGTAAATATGTTTGGACATAGAATTCCAATTAGAATAAGAATTGGAATTCTATGTTCAAACATAAGTTATTCTTATAAGATACAAAACCTTAGGTGCTATACTCAACATCCATGTATTTATAGGCACAAAAACATTGGCAACATCTTGCTTCCAATTCATTATTTACAACAGAAATGTAGATCGACCAATTTGAAAACATACTTACAAAAGTAAGGCGAGTCAACAAGTTGTACAATCATTTGAAAGAGGAAAAACGGGTAAAATCAAAAGCAATGGTACAGGATATTGGAAACAGAGGCAGTGGTAATACAACAATCTAATCAATCCTGTTGCATACTTTGATGTCAAAGCAATTTGAGCAGCAAAATTGGATAAAAGGATACATCTGACCTCAAGTGACCCACTAAACACTAGAGACTACCTCTCAGATTCCCTTTTTGTTATCTCAACCCAAGAAACCCTTGCCTCAGTCAAATCCTTATCAAGTTATATCCGCATTAATTGTCCTAATAAACTCTGCTACAATAATCTTTTTAAAGATAAATGGAGGAGTATTCGATGAAAATTCAACTTATAAGTCTTTTTACTTCATCGAACACAAAAAATAAAGAGAAATGGCTTCTGTTTTCATAATAAAACTGTTCTTAAAAATTAAAAAAATAATCAGGTAAAGCGTATAGAACTTGAATATTGATGAATCTCCCAATAAGAAACTAGCAAGAAGGGGTGACACATTCAGAAATCACAATTTATTTGATAAAACAACACTAATACAGATAGTATAGCAATAAAGAATGTGAATCAGACTGATTATTAAAACCTGCAAAGCCCATAGAGGAAGCTTCATGCTAACTTCAAATATAGTTGCTCCACAAGCTATTGAAGCAGATCTGCGAGGTTCAGAGATAATCTGTGTGTTTGCTTCATCGTTGGGTTGTGCACGAACTATTTGACTCTTCTCAATTATCTCATTTTTTATATGATTCTCCAAGAGCTAAAAGGTCAAAAGCAAAACAGATCAGCCAAAGAATAAGAATCCAAAAATTTCAACATGTAATAGTTTCTTGCATATTGCATATATTACACTTCAGATGTGGACCGTTGATTTAATATATAATTAAATAGGATTTAATATATAATTAAATAGGTAACAAAAAATTAGACAATTTAATGGAAAAATGGTCAAAGGACTATTTCTTTCCATACAAAATTTTAACTTTAATTCTGAAGACAAAATTGTTATATAACATACTTAAAATCAAAAAAATAATCCAAAGCACAGGAATATATTATATATTTTTGAATAAAATATATAATACATTTTATATGTTCACATAAGTTATTATGCAAGAGCAATGTAAGATTGAAACTAAACAATTAAATAGCATGGGCAGATAACATTGCTTGTTTGTTTCAGTAATAAAAACACGGTGCATAGACACTTGGAGCGTACCTGATCATTAAAACAGGCTTGTGGACTGCCAGATACTAGAAGTGAGATATGTGCAGAACTGCAGGTTGATATATCACATCGCATGGTCACAACTCCGCGAGAAAAAGAAGCTGCCTGGAGCGGTGGTGGAGGGGCACTAAACAACAGCATAAAGGTATATATTACAAGGTGGCAATCCATATTCATACTTCTAATGAAATTGTAATGAAAATTAAAATGAAGATAAAATAATTTGAAGAAAAAAAATAAGACAAGAGTAATAGAATGTATTGGTAGGGTACTAGTCATATGCAAGTCGTATCAACATACCTATACTTGCCATGGAGCTTGCAACTACGCATCTGAAAAGATAAGAAGAAGAAAACTAAGGAACCCCATGAAAAATTGTAACAAAAAGTTCTTAGACAAGAGACTGGTAAAAAAACCACTCAGCAACAGGAAGTTGTCTTTTATGTTCTATTGCTTTCATGGAAAGGTCACAAGATTGGACAGTGATGGGTAAAAATCAGTCCAGCTTAGATTCACAATAAACATTTTTACATTAATTCAAAGGCTTACGCTTATTTTAAGATTTTTGTAAAATGGAATTTTATTCAAAGAAGTTAAATTCAATCAAATGATACAGTAAACATACTTCAATAGTTAAGAGAGCTCTGAGTCCATCCTCCAAAGATCTCAGCAATGACTCATCCTGAAAAGAAACAAAACCATTTATAATTGGAAAAGACTGTCTACCGTGGATGTGGATGTTTTATTTGAATAACAACAACACATACAAGTATTGTTATATGTGTGCTTTTGATCCTTTCTTTTGTCTCATTTGACAAACCCCATTACTTTGTTCAACATTTAACAAAACATATTTTCAACATGCATTTTTGGGTGTGTCAATGCGTGACAGTTTTGCGAATATTTACTTTATGTAAATAATTACACATGCTGAAGTGTTGTTTTAGCCAAAAAAACAGGTAGTAGAATTCCAAAGAAGCTTACAACAGTGGAAGGAGCACCACAGATGAGAAATCTCAAGTTCACTTCATCGTCATGTATCTGAATAGAAGGAAGAGTGCCTGAGGAACTTTCTTCATCATCATCTTCTTCATCCATCTCTGGAGGGTCAACATTGACTTTGAGACACTCACCAAGAAGGTGTGGCCCCATATCACTATCAGCATCATTGCTATCAGTAGGAAGTACTTGATTATTTTGAACACAGTAAAGTTTGAAAGAGGCATGTGCAAGGTGGAAAGCATCCCATGTGTGTGTAGATGAACTGCAATAATATTAAAACAGTATTAAATATGTAATATTTCAAAATTCTTAACAAAATGTACGTCTTTGGTTTCTTCAGTTTTTTTCCATGAAATGAACAGAAAAAGTCATACTGGATTTTAAAACTTTGGCCATTCATAATTCAAAACAAAAATGAGTTATATATTCATAGAATGACTACCATGACATGTGTAAGCTATACAGGTCCACATGTATTACAAGGAGTTATTCCTCTCATAATGACCCGCTACATGGATGTGTCGTCAAATATATGTAACCATAACCAGACATCAGTATGACTTGAATCAGTATAACAGTTAGGTTTAGGATATAAAAAGCCATTTCATAGTAAATGCACCACGTGCATGCAAGTTGCAATCATATTATTGATGGAAATGATACCATACCTCTGCACCACTGAAAATAATGCTTGACGGAAATGGCAGGCAGCATATTTAGAAAAGGCATTTTTCCAAAATACAACATATGGGATTCCCTGAAGAGTCAAACAACCTGAATCAGCCAATATTCCCTATAAAACTACCACAATGAAAGGTATTCTTGTGAGAGTAGCACGTCTTTTATCATCAATCACAATCAACAATGATAGTCTGTTGACTTTTGATATCCGAGTTTTCTCAAACAACTTAGAATAAAATACCTTAAGATGAAGGGCCTCTGCAAAACTTTCTCCATTTGAGATTTCTAAATAAACCTGAAGAAATTTTGAAAATTACATCAAATAAAATTCAATGCGAGGGGAGGGGACGATGATAATCTGGTAAGCCTTGTTAGTTTGATTAACATCTAAACAAATTATATAAACTTCAAAATAATTCTTGAGCAATGTCTTATATGTCACAAATTCTACATACTCTACTATTCCTAAATTTTTCATCTCGTGAATCAGTCAACCAACAACTCTTCTATCTACTGGTTCAGTATTCTATTTCACATGACTGCAAAATTATATGCAACAAAACAAATCTAACATTCATAGACCATTGTCTCTATAACATTCTTCACAGTTTGCAGCTAATACAATTTTCCTTCTTTCTTCCACAATCAATACTAGTAAGTGCATCCAACCAATAAATAATCCAAAAGTTAACAACATAGAAAGTAAAACATATAAAAACTCTCCAATCTATTTCTTCACTTATCTCTATATGTCTAATCTATTTCTTCACCTATCTCTATATGTCTAATCAATTACCCTATATTACATATAAAGAACAAAAGAAAAGCTTTTAAATTCAGAATACATACAGCCGTCGGTAATGTGGTATCGAAGAGCTCTGATATATCTTCAGGGTTGGATAACTCCACACCTTGCCAAACCAGTGAACCAATTTCCTCATGTAGTAACTGCTCTCCTTGAAAGTAAACAAAATTTGGCTTACACGATTCAAGAACTTTACGAAACTGTTCTTTTTCTGGATTGCAAAGAGTTTGAACCTTCATTTCATTAAAAAAAAAACACATCATGTTATTTCAATGTTAGAGTAAAAACATAAACAAAATGGATTTAATTCATATACACCGTCTGTGTAAATATATTTTACATTGTCAGCCAATTATAATCGTCACATCACTAAAAGTTTGACTTCAACCATAACTACTTCTAATATCACACATATGATTGATAATGATTTACAGCATAAAACATTTTACACTATTAATGTTAAATTCAAACAAAATTAGCAACAAATAACGAAAACGTCTAAAAGTTTAATGGAGATGCACATCCGACAAAAACTCATCATATTATCATCTAAGCCTATCCTATAACCGCTTTTTAGAAATAACTACAAAATACTCAATTTTTATTAGACCTCGCTATAATTACACTGACAGTGCATGTCCCCTATTCTCAACTTCTAATCCTACATTGCAATACTTAAAATATATGTGAATTGTCACATAATAAAAATGATCGACCTCAACAATAACTACTTCTAAAATCACACATATGATTTGTTGTGATTTATAGACTCTGTAATTTATTTTACATTTTACGCTGAAAGTGTATCCACATTAAACACAGGGTCTGTTTGGCAAGCACAATAAGTTGCCTTATAGTTTATAAGCTCATGAGTAAAAAAGACCCATTTGGTAACAGTCGTTTTCTGACGAGCTAATAGTTTATTTTTACTAGCTTATAGCGTTTTTTGATAAGCTAACTCAAGTAGCTTATTACTTGATCATGGGCGCCATCCAAGGTTATGGTCTTCCCGTGGCAGCTCCTCCTAGATCGGTTGCCTACCAGGCAAAATCTAGCGAGGTGTAGGGTAATCTTCGATCAAGGTAATTATGGGTGTGTGTTATGCGGGGATCCAGTGGAGTCGGCGAAGCATCTTGTTACTTGTACCAGAATCCTTCCGGTTTGGTATAAGTTAGCTAGGTGGTTGGGGTGGGAGTTTGTTCGCCATTGCGATCCGGTTAGGCTGTTTGAGAGTTTTTTGGGTCTGGTAAGAAAGTCATGTTAGGGGTACTCTTAGGTTTGACATGCTTATATGTGGACTATATGGAACTCTCGCAATGATTTAATCTTTGCTGGAGCCTCTGCCTCTGTTGAGCCCTGGATAGGGTGAATTTTCTAGCAGGCAGATGGTACATAGCAAAGTGTCATGTTAGCTCTTGCTCCTTTTATGAGTGGAAGGTCCAACCCATCATGTTCTAAATCTAGTAGGGTTCTGTGATGGTACTCGTCTTGTCCGTGCTTGGGCAGGGGAGGTGGGGCTTCTGCCTTGTATTTTTGGTATTTTTCGACTGTCTATTTTCTTTCCTTTGCTGCTTGGTTCGTTTTCCATTTCAGACTTTACGGCTAGGTTTGGTGTTTGACTTTGTACCCGCTTTCTTCGTGTTAATATATATTTCATATTTGCCATTAAACAAAAATGTAGTTTATTGCTTAAAGCTTATCATTTTTTCTCTCAATTTTACCAAACACAACAATTTCAATCAGCTAGCTTATCACTTATCCGCTGTAAGCTAGCTTATTAGTTATCACCTATTATTGAGCCTCGAACAAAATTAGCAATACATAACATAACAAAAACTTCAAAACCTACATTGCAATACTATACATACTTATAAATGTGAATTTTATTCATATACCTCGAGACGCCCCGAAGAAACTAACTCAGGGAAAGGATACTTGTGCTGATTCTGTAACTGCTTCTGTTCAACAGAACGTGTTTCAGAGGTAACAGCAAGAAGAGTACAAGTTTGTTTAGAAGTTCCTTGTGGCTGAAACTGCAACATCGTTTAAGCTAAAACAACAACACATAAACTGATTAAAAAAAGTGATTATCAAAATAAGCTTAAATAGAGTAAAAAACGAATCAAATTACATGAAATTGTAGTTAAACACGATGAGGTTGAGTTCCGATGAGAAAAACAGCTTCACAGTGAAATTGTGAAGGAATTGTGTTGCATCGTTGAAGAGAGAAATTGAAGTGTGAGAAAGTTGAAACCCTAACGCGATGTGTGGATTGGGATTTGAGATTGAAGATTGATTCAACAAAGAACAAGAGAATTCGGATTTTCTATTTTCTTTTTTTCATGTTCTTGTTCTTAAGGTTAAACGACGTCGTTTTTGGATCTTATTTCTAGAGATATCTCTAAAGATGTTGATATTCAAATTCTTTTTGTAAAAATTACTTATCGAATTTTGGATTGTTTTTTCAATATCGATATTTGTCACGCGTTTAAGTTGGTGATTCTCTTCGATAAAGTTAATTTTACAATGACTTCTTATGTTTCTATATTAGGTTGAAGTTGACTCAAATTTTGAAGATTATGTTTTTAATATAATTCTTAAGCATTACAAAGTCAAAAACCTCAAAGATTATGTATTTGATATGATTTCCTTTTGTGAAACTGAATTTATAGTAACTTCTTACATTACTATAATAGGTTGGATCATGCTTTGTAATATCACTTTGTAATCCATCAATATCACTTTGTAATATCATTTTTATTATATGATATATTTTTCATCAAAACTATTATTTTATCACGTCTTTATAATATGAATATAAATTTTTACAATTGTAATTTGGATATATAAAACACTGATCCAAATGAAATTGCGTTAAATTGGATCAAATTATTGATGTTTTTTTAAAAGATTCATCTTAACCGAACCGCGAGCAGATTTATCTTTGTATTAGATTTTTTTCTCTCACAAATCCGATTTAAAAAGCATCATGATAACCATTAAAAATCTCCAACGAGGATATCTAATAGAATTTCATAGGAGATTTTTTTTTCCTCTTGTTTGAAGACATAAGACGACAAAATGAGTTGCATCTATTCTCTTGAAGTAACTTAGTTTTTATTTTTTTACAAAAATAAACAATATTCATTCATTCAAATTGATAGAGTACATCAATACAATACAAATCCAAATTCACTAAAAACAAAAAGGATGAATCTGTGAACAAACTCACATCATCCATGTTAATAACATAAAACAGCAAAATACCTATGCCTACAAATATGACTAATATGACTATATTCATGTCTCGGAAATACTCATGTCTCCGGATCTGCAACGTTGACGACGCCAAAGTCATTGTCTGCACTTGCTCAAAGCTAATCTTTCAACCTGAATCAAATAAACACCGCACTAACGGGAAATCAAAAACACACCGCACAAAGATGGGAAATCAAAACAAACAGAGTCATGAGTGGTTCAGAGACGATGAAATCACAAAAGCAAACGAAATAAAACAGAAAATATGTAAAATCACTTATTTAATTAGGATAGAAGGAAAAACAATTCGGATGAGTGATTTTTAGGTCAAAATTGATCCTAAATCACCCCTCTAAAGAGAAGAAGAAGAAGAAAGGGATGAGGTTTGAGAAAGAGATGAGAGAGAGAGGAAGAAAGGGATTGCTTCAATTTGAAGTAACTTAGTTAAAATATAATATCTTTGAAAAACAAATTGTTTCATGTAAATAAAATAAAAACAGCAAGGATGCTTTAAGAGTTGCATAATTGTTCATTAAAGGAAGAAAAAAATGTATGAGTTCCATAAGCATGATGTCACATTATGTAGATCATTTGGTTGTAGTGTATGACACTGAAAGTGAGTTCCTTAAAATATTGCTATTTTTTAGGTTTAATTATCAAGTAATTCATTAAACTATTTAAGAATTTTTAAATAGTTTTATAAATTAAAAAAATAATCAGATCCCGTAATGGATTTTTTTTTTTTGTACAATTAGCTCTTTCCATTAAACTATGGTTAGTCAAACTATTATAGAATGGTTTAATGACAAATAACATATTATTTCAAGGACTTGATTAGAGTATTTTTATTTTGAATAATGCTATTTATCGCGAGCAAACAATTCACGACAACTTCACAATACTAGTACAATGACTAATAAATCTTAATTTGCTTCCTCTTTTTATATACAATTTTTCATAGAGTTGTATTCCATTTCATTTGACAATTCAATTCAGCATAGGTACATTTAATCAAATGAAAAAGAAGCCTAAAACAAAATGTTGTGTGCAACACGTGCATGGGAGTGATCATGAAACATGTAATTCATTCACTTGGCAAACAGTACACCATAGTTGATTATAACATCAAATGAAGACACATTAACATTTAAATGTTAGAAACAAGAAGATGTGTATAGTGCTGTATTTTTTTTTTGACACAAATTGCATTATGTGTTGTGTGATTATACAGTCGTGATATTCGCGAAGAAAGTTTCTTGTGATTAATAGCAGTGCTCTCTTATTTTAATCCCTATTTGAAAATCTCCAAATCGTTTAGGAATCTGCAATATAATATATATCTCTGAAACATGGGTGCTTGTAAAATGTTAAAGCAGCCTTACCGGATACATACTCATACAATACTTGTCTGATACTAAATTTTTCCTTATTATTTCGTTGTTAGTGAAATTTTTGGTGTTAAATATTAATACACCTGAAGTGATCCATATATTGATGATGTTGGTTGCTAATGATGATAGTTGATCCATATTGTTAAGTCTATTTTCAACCTTAGGTGTATACGTGAAACGTAGTCTTGAGTTAGGGAACTGAATTTTTCAATGGTAAATGGCATATTGTTCCACTAGATGTGTCAAATTTGTTAATGGAGCAAGAATTTATCCGAGCTTCGGCTGATGTCCTCAATTGTGATTCCGTTTCTTTAAGCGATTATTGTTGAGGGAAAAATTTATCCCTTGGTTGTGGGTTTCATAAGTTATGAGTTTTTTGAGCTAAGTACAATTGTTGAGTTTTTTTAAGCTACTCAACTACGAATTGAAACTAGAAATAGCATTTCAAGTTACATTATATCTCTCAAATTTTGTGCAAGTTTGTATTTTTTTCATTTTTAAAGTTTGTAAATTTTTTAGACATGGTCATATTTTTGTCCAAAGGTTGATAGGTCCAAATTTTTTTTTTCTGGGACATGGTTGATCATGTAACTATATATATACACCGAAAAACAAAATCATATATATGACAAAAGATTTTGTTTATTTTTTAGCAAGATCACATATATAATAAAATCATATCACGATGATCTTATATAATTTTACAATTAATGACACATATTTACAAATATATATTCTTAAGAAAACAACTAAAATATATTAGAGGTAAAAATAAAACGAGACAATGTGTGTGTATATTTCTATAAAAGAGGGAGTCAGTCCAATATTTTGGGACCAAAACAAAGTTTTCTTTCATTGTTGGTCATTGAGTTCTTTCTTCCCTTTTTCTCCTCTTGGAAGAAAGATCCAATGGCTTCTTCATACAGAAACAACACATCAACAAAAAGCAACAACAAACGTAAGAGAACCATTAAAATCAAGAAAGCAGAACAATCAAACAAGCCTCGTGATTCCTTCTCAAAACGCAAACTAGGACTCTTCAACAAAGTTACAGAACTATCTATTTTATGCAATGCAAAAACTGCATTGATCATCACTTCACCAAACGAAAAACTCTATGTTTATGGTTACCCTAACCCCAACACCGTCATTAAACACTTTCTCGATAAGGAAAACCTAGTCATCGACGCTGAAAAAAGGAAGCAAGATGAGGGCATAGTTGAAACCTTAAGGCTTCAACATGAGGTAATAGAAGAACGGCTGAAAGAAGAGAGTGATTATTTAGAAGGTGTAAAAGAGACGAACAAGAGCAGTTCATGTTTTTCTTGCTGGTGGGGTCATTCTATTGATGATATGGCTTTGGAATCTCTTGAGGAATTTAAGACTGCTTTGGTAAAATTGAAGCTTAATTTAGATGCATCCTTGGAAGGAAAAAAGATTCATATAACTACTCAGTCTTGAATGAGTGTTATGACGAACGACAATAACACTACAAATAGGTGATAGGAAGAGAGGTTTTAGTAGTGCTATTTTTTTTAGAAATGATATTCGTACAACTACTTTGTAACAACTTTTTGACAACTTTCTCTCCCATACTCATATTATCCTTTTATTCTCTCTTCTTTTTTCTCTCTCCATTGTTTTTAACCAATGAAAAGAGAGAAAAAAGAAGTTGTCACCAAAAGTTGTATCGAATGGTTGTTCAAATATCACTACTCATTTTTTTTAAGGGATTAGTGGTTCTAGTTTTATGGTTCTTGAGTTAGGACAGTATTTTTTCGTATGAATTTTATTTTTAAGGTTTTAATTTTTCGTATGCTTTTATTTTTAAGGTTCTTGATTTAGGACAGTATTTTTTTCGTATGAATTTTGAATTAATTTTATATGCTTTTCTTTTTTACATTTATATCTCGTTCTTGATCAATGGCATCTTTCCAGTTGTTATTTACCACTCCTCGTGCTTCTATAATTGTTCAACAATAAAAGAAGTCGTCTTCAAGTAATGTTTAGAGTTTAGACTATGAGCATAATGGGTGATCTAATATTTTCATTATTTGTTCTATATTTCTCTCAATAATCTTTTTCCTCATTAATACTAGTCCCATGACATCTTTGTTCCCTCTCTATAGTGTTTACTTGAAAGATATTAATAGAGCATGAATGGTAAGTTAAGGAAACTAGATTAAAATCCCTGCAGAAACATAGTTACGTGGTGTCCCAAGAGAGAGTTAGTGTTAGAACAAGTGTGGAAATATGAATTTGGAAGACTAAACACCTAGTCTCACATTGGGTAGATATAATGTTGTGTGAATTGAAAAAAATGGAAGTCTCAAGTTGGATGTCACACATTGGTAGTGGAGGTGGAGGATGTAGCTCAAAGGGTGTGCCCTTGAGGTACTTACATTTATGAACGGAGTGAGCAATCAATGAAAATGTTAAATTAATTATTTTTAACATTATCTCAAAGTGTTTTCTTAATTCTCAAGTTTCGTTGAATTATTTTAGTACTCGATTTGAAATATTTTAGATTTCAATCTGAAATATTTTGGTACTAAATCCAAAATATTTTCATACTTAATTTAAAATATTTTGGTATTCAATCTGAAAATATTTTGTTACACAATCTGAAATATTTTTGAACCTGATCTAATACATGTGTTACTTGTCGCCCAAATTTCTCATGGATGAGTTGTTAACTCTCTCTTTGAACAGATAGTTCATGTAGTTCATTTCACACATCAAAGAATTCTATTAAGTTAACGAGAATTCTTTCTATCTTCTCCCTCTTTATGTTTGATGCATTTTTGAGTCACTTATCATGTTTCTTTTCTGTCCCCACTTATCCTACTTCTCCTCTTTCTTTTTTCTCCTTTTGAAACTAAAAGTGTTCTTAAAACCATAACCCTTTCTAGATATAATGTGTCATCGAAATACAAAATGGAGTGAGCACTCACGATATATATAAAATCCGAAAATGTTAGGTTAATTAATTTTAACATTATTTGAAAGTGTTTTATTAATCCCCAAGTTTGCCTAAACTATTTTAGTACTCGATCTGAAATATTTAGGTTCTCAACGTAAAATATTTTGGCACTCGATTTGAAACATTTTGGTACTTAATCGAAAATATTTTAGTACTAAATCTGAAATATTTTAATTCTTAATCTGAAATATTTTGGTACTCAATCTCAAATTATTTTGGTACTTAGATTGAAATATGTTTGTATTCGATCTAATATGTTACTTGTCTCCTAAGTTTCTCACGGATTAGTTGTGAATTTTCATTTTAATTAGAGAGCTTGCATAGTTCATTCCACACATTAAAGAATTCTATTGAGTTATTGTAAGATCCGGGTGTTTTATCTTTTTTTTTATTTCTATTTCAAATTATTTTATCGTAATCTGACTTTAAAATATTTTCTTCTTATGATTTATTGAGTATTGTATTATTTTATAATTTCTATTCTGTGGTCGAAATCTTTACTTCTAATTACTAAATCATCTAACTCGAGTACCTAATTATACTGGGGTAAGGATGTGAGGCGTTACATATGTAACTAATGAGTTCCAATTTTAGGCAAGGAAGTTAATGGATGATTACTTCCTATTATAACATCAGTTCCCTGATATTATTTTTCTTTTTACGGATTTCACCCTAAAACAAAAATAGAGAGAAATTTAGAGTCTTGGAGGAGGTAGAAAAGAGGACCAAGGATTAACCTTAAGGACTAGCAATTAGACTTCATCACCAAGTAAAACTATTTTCTCGCCATTCCTTCTCATTAGTAACCTATTGTTAGAAACCAGTGAGTTTATGAATCATTCTACTCCTGACTTTCTTATGTCAGATTTCAATTGAAAAACTCTCCCTAAATATGTAGAAAAATTGTGAGTATATGTATTAATTCATCATGAGGTTATGTTGTTGTATTGAGTAATGAGAATGAATGATACACATATAAACTATAGAACCAATTAATGGTAATTGGGTATTAGAAAACTAACAATTAGATGTTAGGAAAACCATCAATATAGTTAAATTTCTGAAAATCAATTTTAAATTATAGGTTTATGATGAAACTTTTGTTAGTATTAGAATTGCTAGAAGGATCTTTTAGTTCTTTCCTGGTTGAAAACAATTTTTTGAGCATACCTTAATTTTCTACTAGCTATTGAGCCATAGAATCCTACATCGAGAATAAGTCTCCTTTAAATCATGGTTTTATAGTCCACTTGGAATTGTAGAGATATTAATATGAAATTTTGGATTTCAAATAGCAGTAACGATTCAATTGAGCTAAAATTGAAAATGCATCATTCTTAAGGTTAGTGTTATATGCTAGAAAGATTAATATTTTATGCTTTTAAGTTTAACCGTAATTACTCTAATTCAAATTACTTTCTAAATTGCCTTGGTGGTTGATTATAAAAATTGCATTTTTACAATTAGTCTAATATAGTTAGTAATTATATTCCTGTCGGGTAGCAATGCTTGCTTATTAAATTAAAAAGCCTTATTTTGATAACAAAATAATTAAGTAGGAGTTATTGGTGAATCTTACTTTAACCAAACCCGAGCCTTGAGTAGGATTTAGGAATAATAGGAATTGGAAACTATGTTAGTAAATACTTTTTATGAAGGTGTAGATTCAGTGGAGTAAAGACCACGAGTTGAAATCTTAATAGCTGCTATATTGCTAAGGTAAGGGAAAGGGCGCTCCATTATTTATTTTTGATATGTATCTACTTGTTCATAGCATGGTTATGTTTTGAACATGTCTTTGTACTGTATTATGTGTACGAATTATATGAACTTGATTTTGTATTGCTTGGTTGTGAGTATAACTTGTTGTTTTCATATCTGAATTGTGGTCTTGCATATTTTTTAAGTCGGGGTTACTGTTGGTGTAATCTATGTCTCTAACAGGTGATTAAGAGAGTGATTATTTTAGTCGGATACTCATTGTGAGTGATCTATTTTGGGGAGTTAATAATCAGGTGTCACGTGCATACATTCATGGTCGCGTGGTGCCCATAATTGGTTGGGAGCTGAAGTCTTGAGTGCCCATAATTGGTTGGGGCTTGTCGTTTTCCTTTTGAGTGCTCATAATTGGTTGAGGCTCATTATTTTCTTTTGGTGCCCATAATTGGTTGGGACTCGTGGGGTATGTGGTGTTCATAATTGGTTGGAGACATGGTGGAGTGTTCATAATTGGTTGAAGCCCACAAATATCTACAAAGAACTTATGTTGTCCTACAAGGGAGGTGATATCCGAATCATTTGTGTCGCATATAGGTCAACCTTTAGGGTGTCGTGCATTTGTCGAGTCCACTGGTGTTTTATGTGTTGACATTTTGTGTAGTTTATATTAATATTTGTACAATTTGCTTGTCTTGAAATACATGTTAAATATATGTATAACTTGTATATTTGTTGTTGTTTGGGAGTTGACCCTTTTTCCGTATTTGAAAATCAGATAATGATAATGACTTACAATTGGAGGCTTCGAGAGATGTAGACCTTGGGTGCGCCTTAGCGAGAGTTCTCGCAAGCGTCCAAAGTTATGACCAGTCAGGGTGTGTCTTTGGGTAGTAAAAGGCGAAGGGCCTTGCTCTTAAGAATTATATATTTTGATTTAAAACAATATTGATTTATTATTTAGAAAGTTCAAAGAGAAACTTATTTATTTATTTATAATTATTATTTTTTACTTTGAAGCGAGGGAGTTTTAAGATATTAGTATGATTAAAAAAAATATACACCATTTTGGCTAAGAATTATATAAGTTAATGTCTCAAAAATTTTGGGTCGTTATAGTTATCAAGAATTCTTTCTCTCTTCTCTCTCAATTTGCTCGATGCATCCTGATAAGTGCCAAGAAGTAGTAATTCTGATGGAGATTTATGGCACTTTTTGTAACTTGTTATGCAAGTTATCAAGGAAAAAAGCCAAGAGTTAATTGAATTTTATCCATTCACGGTTTATGTATCTTACTTGACCTAATTGTGCAGGAAAATGACTCAAGACACTGGGCAAAGATGGAAAACAAGCAACCAAGTGCAACAAGGCAAAAATAGGCAGAACCACATGTTTACTCGCCTCCCAAGCAGCCCAGCTCGCCATGGCGAGCTAACAAAGGAAAAAATAGGCAGAGAGGCATGTTTGCTCGCCACTAGTTCGCCACCAACTCGCCATGGCGAGTGCCTTACTCGCCATGGCGAGTGAAATCACTTGGGAGGCGAGCAAGGGCGGTTTGGTCTCCCCAGGATGACGTGGCACAAACCCAATGGGGAAGAAAGCTTTGCTCGCCATGGCGAGCAAGAAGAACTCGCGAGGCGAGTTGACGCAGATGGAAAACTTATAAATAGAGCCCTTGATCATTTCTCAAAGGATGCTTTTTGTTCTGATAGAAATAGATGCTTAGAACCTGAGAGAGAGAGAGAGATAGGGCTTGGTCTTCATAGAGTGAGAGTGATAGAAGTCTTGATTCTTCCATTTTGGTGAGAAATCACAAAGTTGTATTGAATCTTTCCTTTCAATTCATTCGTGCAAGGCTTCCATGACAATGAGAAGCTAAATCTTCATTGTTAGGATTAGAGGTACTTGATCTAAGTTTATCATGTAATCAATTGATCTATAAATGTATGGTTCTAGCATTTGATTTGATATTGAGATTATTCTTGCAATTCATTGTTTATGTTTTGATTTA
>Ga0228711_1005169_pt1 | contig 19919 bp, 19 predicted proteins | sample MedpolnodulmetaG_2_FD_177996 | JGI IMG/M metagenome (GOLD analysis project Ga0228711, IMG submission 177996) | Root nodule microbial communities from Medicago polymorpha collected in Santa Monica, California, United States - brown nodules | ecosystem: Host-associated > Plants > Roots > Nodule... | reverse complement strand
TGTAACAATTCCAACATAAGGTTCAGAAAACCAAAGATATATACAATCATCATATTTATAAAGTTTAACCGAAATTGTATAGCTTTAGATTCTTCATGTATATATTGTGTCTCCAGCAAGATAAATATGTTGGCTCTCTTTCTTAATGTAAAAAAAGCATCATAAAATCCTATTAAAATTCCTTAATTAATCGGTGTCAGAATTTTACTCACCTTAACTAAATAACAAATTTCTACTGTATTAGACATTTCAAAGACAAGCAAAAATATGAAAAATATAACTGTTCAATTTCTCTGAGTTGGGAAGATTTGGGGGAGGTCAATTTATTTATCCGTGGAAATAGTCGTCCTCCATTGGAAGACTAAGATATATAATATCTCTTTTTAAGTAGTATCTCTTTGTTATTTTCTATAGCATTACTTTTTATTATCTTAAAACAAAATTATTTTTATCATTTTGTTCTTACATCTATATTATGAAGATTATATCGTACAACATATCTCCTACCTCAAAGGGTGTTCAAGAACTAATATTAAGCACTATTGAAGAATCCATTATTAAGAATATTTGAAAACTCATCAAGAAGATTATGTCAAATAGCATATCTCCTATCTCAAAAAAGTTTTCATTGGAAATAAGTTAATTGTGACAGCAATGAACTAAATCCAAGAAATTATATTTTAGAAATCACATTGTTTGGAATATTTAGAAAATTGTGTTTTGTGTTATTTAAGTGTTTTTCGCAGAGAAGATAAGTTTTCTTTAGGTTATAGGACAATAGAAAGTTTTACACATATTTAAAGTTTTTTTTATAATAAATTTCACATGTGGATAAAGAAACACTTTCCCCACTATGAATTTGATTTTTTTCAATTTTAATTAAAGTAACCACATTTTATGTTTTAAATATTTAATATACTTTTTATTTATTAAATAAAAGAATTGAATTTGTATTTTTCTTTTAAACCAAAATTGAGTGTAATTAAATAAATATATATAATAGAGTGGATTATATCAAGATTGTACTTTTTTAATTAATTGTATAAATGGTGTTAAATTTTTATTATTAAGGTCAAATCTATATAGATTTTTGAGTATAACGTGTGGTTGTACAATTTAATTTAAAAACAATTCTTCGATTTAATAAATAAATAAATAATATTCAAGATTTTTAATAATCTTTGATAAAATCAAACAATAGACACATTGTGCGAAAAAATAAACACATTTGGATGAAACTTGTGCAACGCACGGGTTAAATACCTAGTTTATATTATTTGGTTTGTTTTGTTTACATGTGGACTTATTTTGTTTTTTTTTTAGCATAGGAAATTTTACTGCATTTCATTCAAAATCAATGAGTACAAAGTAGTAGGTACTTCACAAAAAACATGGGGCTAGGGACAGGGTTGTAACGGTTCGGTTTGGATCAGTTTTCAGTTAAAAAAATGTATGAACGGATGAATTGTTTGTTGGTTCGGTTTGGTTTGGATTTCACTCTTTTTCAAAAAAGGAAACCGAACCAAACAAATCGGCTTGGTTCAGTTTAGATTGGTTCGGTTGATCGGTTTATTTGAAGATAGAATTAAAAAATTCATATTTTCACAAATTTGTATTTTATGCATACAACATACTAAAATATTTCATGGAATTTGTATTTCATTTTTTTTTCATGTTCTCTATTTTCCAAACAACTTTCTATAACCAAGTTTGAAAAACGATGTGTTAGGTGTGGTTGACGGCTAAGATTTCTTTTTTAGAAGAAACGAAATAGAGTCGGAGTGATGATATGAGATGATGATGGGAGAAAGTGAATGGATTAAGGAGTATTTTATATTGGGATTAAATTGTGGGCCTAATCATAAGTGTGCGACGAGGGATAATATTAGTAAAATGGGGAGTGGGGTTACCATCGGTTCGGTTCATCGATTCCTTAGATCTCAAAATGAAAATCCGAGAACCGAACCAAACAAAGTCGGTTTAGATTGGTTTAGTGTGGTTTTGTTCCGAACCAGACAAGGTCGGATACCTTTTCGATTTGGTTCGGTTTAGACTTTCGGGTTCGTCGATTTTGTCCGAACCACATACACCCTTAGCTAGGGCGAGATAAAGCAGCTCTAGCAATGTTGTGAGCTACTTTATTAGCTTTCCTCCTAACAAACGACACTACATAGTCGGAATTACTAAGCATAGAGCTTTACATTCAGAAACTAAATCACCAATTTCATTAATTGGAGGATTGGTGGATTTTAGTAAGTCGACCAAAATCTTGATGTCTATTTCAAACATGACATGGTGAAAAGCTTTTAAGATTGCCATTTTGATGGATTCCAAAAGACCAATAGCTTCAGCTTCCAAAACAGAGACAAATGAGTAGTTGAAATCTGACTTACCAAGTAGAAAATTGCATGTGAAGTTTCTGAAACATATTTCGTAACGATTGTATGACCATTGAAGATGGCAGCGTCGACATTACATTTGATCCAACCTTGCCGAGGTTTTGTTGGACTTATTTTGTATCATAGCGTGAACTTGTTTTTAGTTTCATTGCATATTTATTTGTAAGTGTATTTTTTTTATTTAAATATGAATTTAGTCCCTATAACTATAGTGTTTCTGCTTTGACTCTTAAGTTTTTTCAATTTGGATTCAGTTCTACAGATACAAAAAATATTGTTTTTAGTCCTTGATGTCATATGTGACCCAGTATCATCATGCAACGTGACCTAATAAGTTGATGTTAAAAACTAAAAACAACAGTTTTTGAATTTGTTGGGATTAAAACCAAACAAAAAAAGCTTACAGAGATTATAATAAAAAATGTTATAATTGCATGGACTAAAACCAAATTATATTTTAAAAAGAATATTCGGCACTCCTTGTCCTTAGAAAACATTATAATAACTAGCGTTAAGACGGACACTAATATATTTGTCTTTCCGCTTTAATTTTCAAGGAACAATTAAATGGTAAAATATAATTAAGTGAAGGATAAAGTTGAAAGAAAAAGTGTTACAATAAACACAATATTTTTATATAAAGTAAAAATAAGGTTTTTTATAATATCCAATATTGTTACTATTTTTATTTTTAAGAAGTTCGATATTGTTTCTATTGTTGTGGATTGTTCATATTTTAATAAGACTTAACTAATTTCGTAAGGTGAAAGTAATGGTACCCCTGAAAATTGGTTAGGTATGTACTCATCATCCACTTATTTAATATTATGTCAAATTTCTGCATTAATTAATTTTAAAAACAAATTTTTAATGAATTTTACCTAAGGGTAGCTATACCCAACCAAACATGAGGTTACGTAAGAATTTACCAATTTTTTAAATTTTATTTTGCGATTGGAACCATGTAATTTTAAAATTATTCTCTTTTAGACCTTTGTAGGATCAATTTTCAGAATTAAAGGTATTTGTGTCCCTTATCTTTTGAACAAATTTGGCTTAACCCCTATCACATCTTCTGTTTTGTACCATCAAATGCTAAGAAGGTTAAAAGCAAAGATTTTTAAATTACAAGGTCGGGATCTAAAAGAATTACTAGGGGCTAAACTAGAATTCTCTCAAAAACTAGTTTAAATGAAGGGTAAAATATTAGAAAAATTCAACCCAAAAAAAGGATGTATCTCTTTATATATTGTTATAGATAGATATATTTCATTAGCTTTTTTTAAGATAAAAAATCTTTTATTATGCATTAAAACAAAATTATGTAATAACCAAGCAGTTGAGCTCAGGTGGTTAATGAGCTTCATCAAGGACGAATCGTTCGAGAAAATCCGAGTTTAATTTTTAGATGGAACAATTCTTGGTCAGACTATCCTTACCTCCCGACCGAACTCCAAATTACCAGGGCCCCTTTACCTTTGGAACCGGATGGTTAACGGAAAAAAAATGTAATGGAAAACTAGTTAATTTTAAAATATTACAAAAACTTCTAAATTTTTATAGTCTTTTTTCTCCCGAAATTCAAAGCTGTTAGAATATTGATTTTTTTTCATAACTTATTCAAGAATAGAAAACATGATAATTGAGAAATATTGAGAATAGATTATATAAATATGTGATCATATGTTTGCTATACAAGTTGGTTAAATTTTATTTCCGAGTTCAAAATGTTTTTGGGAATAGATAAACATTATAAAATAAAATGGTGTAATAAAGTTTCCAATGGAAATAATTTTAAGTATAATTGTCTATTAATTCTCCTATTATAAAGGTTCTTTAAAATATTTTAATAATAATTAAACATTTTTTAAACTAACTGGAAATAAAATTCTAATCCTTATATTCTCGAGAGAGTTATTTTTAACAGAAGTATATATTTTGACAATAAAGTTTCTAAATTTTTTGATGTTTAACGTAAGGGACTAAAAGTTTGAATCCAGTTAAGAGAATTGTCTTGCGTGACACGTCTCAAATAGAATTATCTATTAATAACGTACCTGAAAACGCCAAAGGAGGTCACCACATAGCTTGACTTTAAAACGGTTGTTATAAAAATTCTGACGAGCTTCTTCAACCTGTGCTCTCTCCTCCAGAGTACCTGCTTTTGGATCATACTCCCATATTTGTCTCCCTACGAAGTTGTTTGTGCTGAATATGTATGGGTCATTACCACCATCTGCTACCTTCAACCTCCACATCTTTCTTTTCCCTATTATAAAACTTAACACAAATTAAAAACTAACCAACTCTTCACCAATTCTAATTCTCAATTATCCATTTGCCATTAAAAAAATATGGGAAATGTTAACCGGTGCCTCCAGGGCACTGATTAAGGAATCAAATATAAAAAGTATTATATTGAAATTTGTGTTGTCAACTCTTATAAAGCATAAAAAGTGTTATTTTTACTTTAAAATTTCTTTTTTTGGTTTCCTTAACCAGTGCCTCGGGAGCATTGGTTAACATGATCCAAAAAATATATATAATTTTCCTTAGTCGTACGTAAATATCTTAAATGTTGTCTTGATATTCTAACGTGAGAATTAATTTGAGATAGAATAATATCTTAAATGAGATTTTGTTAGATTGAACATTATTCATGGTAATGTTGATCTGAATTCGAACCAATATATCTTATAGTAGAATGACGTAATATTGTCCCCATGTACTTTTTTATTTTTTTGAATGGCAATATTATATATATAAGGGGATTAAATCCCAAATATTACACCAAGAAAAGAAAATAAAACACCAAAAAACTTTCAAAGAAAAACCACCAGCACCCTCATAAACTTAGCTTATATGAATAGTGTGTAGGATTTAGGGTTTGTACTCTGGACAATGAACGATTAATATTTCAAGTCACTGAACTATTTAACCAAAAACATAAATGATGTAATATTTACCTATGCGTGCTTAGAGATTGATCGATACGGTGTTGAATTACTTGAACTGAATTCTGGAAACATACGTTTTAGGGTATGTGGTGATACACGAGGAAGTATTGTGTGTTTTGATTGGTGCTTTATATAGCAATAATCTAAATACGACGAAGGAGCCGTTCCCATTTAGAACTGTCAATACAACCTCAAAGTGCCAGGCTCCACAGGCTGATGATAATATCCTTTAATTATTTTTTTTGAAGGAATAATATCCTTTAATTATAGAAAGCGAAAGTTCATCTTTGTCCTTTAATTGAATTTGTTTCATTAAGTTTGACAAAAATATCATATGTTAATCTTTTAAAAATTTTAAGTTTTAAATAGGTTCTTATTATCCTTTTAAAGACCTAATTGAATCTTAAAAACTTAAAAAACTTAAATATGTGCATTAAATTAACAATTTAAAAGACTTATTTGAAACTTAAAAAAACTTAAAGATCTATTGAAAACTTTAAAAAAACTTATTTGAAACTTAATAAACTTAAAGGACTACCCTGATATTTTTGTTAAATTTAAAGGATCGAAAGAGGTATTTTGCCTTTCACTACATTGATATACAAAAATCCTTATTTGAACCTCGAATTGTTCATTTCCCCAATTTTATAAATGTGTTTTTAGTTATTAAGTTACTTGATCAAGAATATAAAAGCTTCTAGTCCGTAAATTTTCACAATTCAGATGTGTAAAATATTCACTTCAAATTTTTCAGAATTTTTACATATTTGGATGCCAATCCAAAAAAAAAAAAAGTTGTCTGAATTAATTAATCCAAAGAGTTTTAATTAGGGAGGAGTTTGAGTTGAGTTTAAACTCGGGTAAAGAAAAAAAAATTAATATAACAACTAATCATTAATATTTATCATTAAAAAAAAGATTTTCAAAATTGAAAAAAACAATCGGGGAGTTTTTAGAAATTAACTTCTTCCAATAATTAAATGAAATTGTTGTTGTATGGAAACACAATGAAAGACATTAACTTCTTCCAACTACTTTTTTATTCCAAATGCATGCTCTTAATAAATCTTATAACGACTGCATTGTCCTTTTTGACTAATCATCTATGTGTGGTTGAGAAGCTTAATTCATACTTAACTAGCAATTGAATTAGGAACATGTGTTATCCAATAAGGAGATAGAAAAGATTCGAAAAATCCTAATCATCATCATCAACTCTCATTAACCGCTACTTTTATTTTCTTGCAAAACATTAAGTCTTGCAAATTCCGTCATTTATCGTTTTTAATTAGGTTTAGTACAATTGTCGAGTTGAAAACAACAATACATGTGGACACGATAACTTACTACTTTATTATTTAAAATAATTTAGTACATTTGTCAAATTTATCGTTAGAATGCTAGGTATATTCTCTTCACCATTCACTCTTTTATTGAAAGAATTCAATGTAAGTTTTACGGTTTATAAATTGATCGTAAATAAAATAATAGGACCCATACAAATTCTACTCAATAAATAAACTAGTTCCATAGAAAGAAATGAGAGAAAAAAAAATGTTTATAACGACGATTCTCAAAGAAAAATAGGGCCGGCAAAATTTAAGTGGACCAAAAGACCGCGGAATATACATTACACTCTTATAGTGTAATCTGGGTCTTAGAAAAGTGATATTTCAATAACTATTTTGTGACAACTTTGTATTTTATACTCACATTATGTTTATATTTTTTCTCTATTATTTTGGTTTTTGTGTCAAGACCTAAATTTCTTTATATATTTTAGTTGTCACACAAGTTATCCCATAAAATGGTTATTCAAATAACATTTCTTTTAGTCCTTATATGACGTTTTTTTTCCTTGAAAATATCAACTTCAAAACAACTATCATACGTTTCTCTTTCTAACTTTCCCCGTCGAAATGGAGCACCTCCAAGCACTGTGCTAGAAAAAATGGAGCACCACCAGGCAAAAGAGATAAGGTTTCTTCACCTTCTCCTTTGATTTGTAATGCGTTCTTTACAAACTCACCTCTTTTAAATAATTATTATTAGCGGAGATATAGACACTAATGTGATCATCTATCCACCTATCTATTGCATTTATTGTATATAAAAATATTAATTTTGATATATAATATGATCAAATATTTATTTTCTGTAAAACAAATGACAAATATTGTTACTGATACGTGAAAAATACAAAACAAATATTTATCATTGATAAATAAAAAACATGAAAAAAAAATATTTATCAAAAATTAGGGATGGCAATTAGACCCAGGTACGATGGGCACCCGCAAAAAATACCAGCAATGGGCAGGGTAAAACCCCGCTTTTATGGGTATGGGCTTGGGTCCGGGTAATTACCTGCAAATTTAGATGGGTATGGGTGCGGGTAAGGGCACTATACTACACAACCGCGCAACCCGCACATACATATTTATTTAATATAATAAATATTTTATTTATTTTTGGTGTACAATTATTTAATTTATTTAGCTATTTAAGCATAAACCTAAACCTAAAAACTAATACGGTAATCATTTCATCCTTACCTTCGTAAGCTCACGAGCTACAAATTTATGATTTAAATCAATTTGATGTTATTTTAGCATGCACTTTTTTATATGTATTTTGAATGTTTTTATTTTAATTTTCGAGGAATATTTTTGATGTTTTTTTATTTGGCTAAGTACTACGATTTCTACTATTTCATGAGTTGTTTTAAAAAAAAATGGATCATAGTTTTATTTCCATTGTGATGTTTTTTTATTGTCTTTTTATAATTAAAGTGTGGGTAATGGGTACGGGTATGGACACTTAGGTGCCCATAGGGTATGGGGAAGGACACTAAAGTTGTTACCCACGAGGGTATGGACTCGGGTACGGGCATTTTTTACAAACGCGGGTATGGGGAATGGTACTATAGTACCTTACCCATTGGATACCCATTGCCATCCCTATCAAAAATGCATAAAAATATTGGCCAAATATTTGTTATAGTTGAAAGAAAAAAACATTGAAGAAAATACATAAGTAAAATGTAGCCAAGAATTATTCCAACAAGAAATCGAACTCAAATTCGTCTGAACAATCCGTCCTGGAAGGAGCCCATTAACAACTCGAGTTTAATCATTTAGTAAGGTGGTGGATGTGGAGAGGGGGGTGAGGGAGGACGTGATGCCTGTGGTGGAAAACCAACAACTGGTTATTAAGAAGCTGCTTCGAATGTATCGATCAGATGGGGATGATTTGGAATGGGCTCGTTCAGGTGTGTTGGCCACGGTGGTTAACGGAGAGGCGATCACAGTAGTTCAAAGTTGAGTTAAGGATGCTGGTTTTGTGGATTTAGATATTATTCCTATGGGTGCGGATCGAGTTTTTTTAAGAAGTACATCACTTAAGGAAACTTTGTCCGTGCTAGAGGAAGCAAAATAATTTTTTGATCTCTTTTTTGCTAATATTGTTCGTTCGGATAAAGAGGTTGTTCCCTTTCGAAGAGGTGCATGACTGAGATTGTACGGTATTCCGATTCATGCATGAAATGAGAATTTTTTTAAATTATGTGTGATGGATTGTGGGACTTATCTTCGTTCGGATGACATGTCATTGGACAGAGGAAAATTTGATTTTGCCCGCGTTCTAATTTCGACACCATCTTTAGAAATTGTTTCTTGTGTTGATAAAGTACTAATAGATGGAAAATTGGTAGAAATAAAAATCATTAAGGAATGGGGATTTAATATTGGAGAAGACACGTGCTTTTTAAAAATGATGATGATCAAAAGTCTCAGTCAGATTTTGTGGAGGAACATGGTGACCCCGAAACTTGTAAAAATGTGGATACTCTTGTTGACAAACTAGTGAAGGAGATAGAGGAGGAAGTCGTGAATTCAGCTATTGAGGTAAGGGACACTGTTAGAATGGATGAGTTACCATCATCTATACCGGCGGCCTTGTCTGTTTTGGGGTCGCAAACTCAACCAGACAAGGTTGTCGACATGGCGACAACGCAGAGTTCGCCTTTGGTTGCGGTGTTGCGTCATATGTTTAATGATGTCGAAGCTATACTAGATGATGGGATTATGTTACAAGATGCTGGTATTTCAAAAGAGGTGCACCAAATTGATTCTGATAGCAACGTGAAGGGTGGGATCAGAAAGCAAGTTGAGGTTCAGAAAGACGGTTATGTCTGGTCCCCCTTTAGCTACCAAGTTTGTGGTGTCCAGTCCATGGAGTACAGAATGGTTGAAGGATCATCATGGTGAGGCAGGTATTGTTTTTATGGCTAAAAGAAAGTTTTTTAAGGCATGAAAGAGAAAAGTGAAAAATATGCCGGAAAGAGGTGACGATACTAAACGGAGGAAAATTGGCAGTGAATTGCGTCATTCGGTTCATACTCTGAAAAGGGTGGCGTGTTTATCTAGTAAAGATAGATGTGCCGTGTTGCATACTTTGAAAGAAAAAGAGCTCGCAAGAGGAAGAATTTAGTTACATCTCAACCAGGTAGTGAAGAAACATCTCAAGGTACTTATGACAAAGCCGCTTCTTCAGCATCTGTTAACAAAGAGTGGAATCATTGGGTGGTTTTGCATGGGAAGGAGAAGGAGGTGGCTGAAGATGTGTGGGGTATAGGGAAGGCTATAGGGTTACATTTTGAAGGGGACAATCATAACATGTTTAGTGTTCTTTCACGATCAGGGAATGGGAAGAGGGAGTCAAAAAAGTGTGATGTGGGTGACATAGGGAGTTCGGCTAGTGGAGGTTATTAGGTGGTGGGGTTGTGGACGGTGGGGTGAGGGTGTGTGAGATGAGGTTGTTGTCATGGAATGTGCGGGGGCTTGGTGGGTTGGACAAACGAAAGGAAGTTAAGAAATTAGTGAGGGAGAAGATGCCTTTTGTGTTATGAATCCAAGAAACTAAATTGTAGTTGATAGATGATTTCTTATGTTCATCGATTTGGGGGCAATCGAATCATGATTACTCCTATAGTCCCTCTGTTGGGGCGTCAGGTGGTTTGCTTACTGTTTGGGATACTTCGGAGGTGGAGGTTTGGGCATCGATTTGTGGGGATCATTTCTTGTTGATTCAAGGCAAGTTTATTAAATCTAATGTTGAGTTTTATCTGTGCAATGTGTACGCTCCTTGTGATCAGAGAGCTAAACAGACTTCGTGATCCACTTTATCGGCGCGTGTGCATTCATTGGGTACTTGAAATGTGTGTTTGTGTGGGGATTTTAATTCTGTTCGGTCCACGGAAGAAAGGTGTTTGCTTTGTGAGTCTCAGGTTGTAGATGATTATGCTCTTTTCAATGAATTTATTGATGATTGTGTTTTGGTCGATTTGCCTTTGGGAGGTCGAAAATTCACGTGGTACAAGGGAGATTGGCGTTCAATGAGTAGGCTGGACAGGTTCGTGCTCTCTGAAGAGTGGTGTCTGGAAACCTCCTGGTGAACCAATCTGGCCCACAGGTCCTCGATGAGAATGGGGTTAAAGAAGGGGTAAACACATCACAACTTAGCAGAGCTTTATAAGCAATGGTGAACAAATCATTGGAGTTTGTGCTTCTATATCGAAGCAGAGCCAGACCTGTTCCTTCAGTTGGCCTATTGTTGTATGCCTCTTGAAAGTCAGTGGGGAGGAAAACTTCAGCACCTAGTTTTGTCCTAAAAGTGGCCAAAAGCCACAATTGAAACATCCAAACAGGGCCAGGAATAATAAGCTACCCCCAGGTTGGTACTCTTTTATGCTAACCACTGCTTGGTTCAAACTCTCATATAAGGACCCTAAAATAAGTTTGCTTAAAATAACATCTCTGCCCTCATGCAACTGGATAGCTAAGTTCTTGTATCCTTTGACCACTTGTATAGATCTTGTGCAAAAGATATACATGGACAACCAATAGGTCAAGAAGGCAACATGCTCTTTAACAGTAACTTCGGCACTTTCAGTTTTATGTTGTTCTTTTATAAAAATGCCATAAGCAAACCTATTGAAATCGAAGGAAAGTTCTGACTCATATCCTTCGGGATCGAAGGTTGAACTAGTAGGTTTTAGACCAGTAATGGCAGCAACATCTAACAAAGTAGGTGTAAGCATACCACATTTCAAGTGAAGGCTGCTACTCGAAGTATTCCAAAAATGAAGGGTAGCAATCAATATTTCTTTGTTATATCTTGGGCCCTGCCTAGATAATTGGATAAGGTCAAAGATTCCTATATCCTTCCAAAATTGACCTTTTTTGCCCTCTACCTTATCCAACCAACAGATGTATTCCTCATTGTTGTCGTATTTGGGTTTTATTCTCAACTTATTTTTCATAAAACCTAGGTTGTAAGGACCTTCGGAAAAAACTAAAGGTGGACATTTTTTGTGGCAAGGAAAAATGGCATTAAGTTCTTTATTGTCGCCATTGTCATCTGGAATAGGTCCTAAGTATGCATGGGGTAAATTAGGGCATGAAATAATTACCTGGGATTTCCAGATTCTTTCTCCGACTTCCTTAACTTCTGGTTCTGTAATGAATTGAGGATTACCAACTAGAAACCTCCTGTGAGAAGTTAATGAATTCTTCATTGTTTGGAAGTTGAGAAGAGTTTCCTTCTTCATTTGTCATGTTAAGAACGATTGGAACAAAGAGTTTTTAATAAATAAATAAAACTGGTTACGAGTTAGAGCTTTGAAGGTTTGGTAATGGAGTTTCTTTTTCGTAAATATCGTTGTTGAGGAAGAAGAGGGAACAATACGATTTCAATTGAGATAGAAAGTTAAAAGAGAAAGGTAAAACCCTTTTTATACACTTTTTGATCTTGACAAATGTCAACATCTTAAGTTGACAGTTTTTAATATAATAAAAACGGTAGTTCCCCATGAGTTTGACGTGGTCCACTAACTATAGTGGGGACACCATAAAGCGTTCTTTGAACTGCTTCTCCAAATGATGATGTCATAAAATTGGCTTCAATCGAAGTGAATTTTTCTTGGAAGATCAAAAACGTCTTTTTCTCCCAGTCGAAGAGGATGATCGAAAATGACATTTTTGGGGGGCAATTTGTTAGCCTACAATTTTAAAGGCCGTATTAAATGCAGTCAAAATAGGGTTGACTTTATGATCGAAAGAATCAGTGTTGTTTTCATATTTCAAATGGTCAATCGAAGAATGGATTTAGTGGAAATATCTAAGGCTTGGGTTCAGTTTGACAAGCAAAGGAGTATCGAAAGAAGCACGGTTATGTATGGAGTCAAGCAACGAATACTTCAACGAGACCAGCATTTTAAATTCAAATCGAATAGATATCTTCTATCGGTTTCTAGCAGTTATAGTTTCAAATCTTGATGTAGGTAGTTATTTTGCTATTATAAATAGTAGTTTTTCATAAGAGAAACAGGTCACAAACTAATCATACACAAAACATACACTCAAATTATCCGCATGGAAGAGAGAAACAAGTTACAAGTTGCAATGTATGAACATGTGTACCAATTTACATTCAACCAATGCAATTTAAGTTTGTTTTCTTAATTTTCTTTTCAATTTACTTGTTTATTTCAAGCAATGTCTTTTATTCTTGTTTAAAAGTAACTTCGATGGATGTGACTAGGTTAGATTCGACAATTATCTTTATATTTTTCTAAGTTCTTGAAGAACAATTGTCATACCCCAATTTTTGACGTAAGGTCCTACATTCATACACCGTTCGATCCTGAATAATCTCTGTCTTTTCAGTAAAAATTCGGCAGAGGTATTTTAAAATACCTCATTTTTGGTTCCGAGTCGGGCCCTTTTCTCTCTTTATTTTTAATCTTTATTTCTATCTTTTATTTTAAATTAATCTTAATTTTATTTTTAATTTTTATTAAATCAATATTTCTTTTTATTTTAATTACTTTTTTAAGATAAGTCCAATTGTCCAAATCTGTATAGTCACTTTTTTTATTTTTTTTATTTTTCTTTCTTATTATTATTTTTTGATAAAAATCCAAAAAAGGTGGTCCCCATCCAAAAAACAACACAGTGTGCGTTTTCTTTCTTTTTCCATCCCAATCCAATTCTCAACCTTATCAATCCAGCAATAACACTGCTTATTCTCCTCCCCTGAACTACGAGGTTTTGATCCCTCACGGGTACGTAGGCAAAGGACACTCGTCCTTCCAAACAATAAAAAATATAGATAAAATAGGTCTCCTTTTTTTTTTCTTTTTTATCACTTTAAATTCCATTTTAAAAAAGCAAGCAAGTTATAACACGAAAGTTAAATAAAATCAAGAGGTTCCTGTAGGATACTACGGACATAAAGGGTGCTAATACTTTCTCATTATGTAACTAACTCCCGAACCCTAAATCTTTTCAATATGGGGTAGTTTGAACTTTTTTCCCCTTTTCTAAAAAATTAAATGTTCAGTCGTGAAATAACTAGTGAGTCAAACGTTAACCAAATAGTCTTGATCTCCGAAAAATGACACGACAGAAATGGCGACTTCATTGGGGAACCCCTAAGAGGGTTGAGCCTAACTTGGCTTTATTTAACTATTGTGCTATAACTTGCTAAAAAACAAAAAACAAAATAAAAGATGGAAATACATGTACATATGTCTTCTTCGTCAGTGGTAAGATAAGTCTTACACCTGAGCTTGAGTGAAATATAAGATAGGACGGGGTACGATCATAGTGTCATACCAGGAGCGTCCTGCGATATGTGTGCATGTGATATAACTCCACTCAACGTAGGTCTCAAAAGTGATAAATATGTCGTCATGAGCAGTCGTGATAAGCATTATTATTTTTGAAGTCCGTCAAACATTGAGAACCTTTAGATCACCCTTAACCCATCTTGGCCTTTATAGGACGTAGTGCGGTGGCTAAACCAAGAGCAGTCTTGAATTTAGTTGATACGCGATACTACACTCAAACTAGACTTCCTTGTGAATGTTATTGGACTAGGAGCAGTCCTATGCACCGATATATTCAAAGGGGGTTGCAATTTGGGAACTTGGTAGAACCCGTGATACATGTACATTTGAAACCATAGTCCTTACCGAATGGCGCATTTGCCCTTAACTCTAACATATGGGCTTAAACCATACCATGTTCTTTAGCATAATCATGCATACATGCATTCATCCATAAATAATTTTTTTTCCCATTCATTAAATTATCGAAGGACTTAGACAAGATTTTTGTAAATATTGTTGATGAGTTCTAAAACGAGGAGTATTAAGAAGTATAGTTTCAAGAAACCAGATTTGACAAGGCTAAGGGAGCTAGGAACTCAAGTAACTAATCCAAGGAATTTTCGAGACTGTCATGGGAGATTGCTCGACCTCCAGAATGTGAAGGTTGAAGATGGAATCTTGGAGACTTTGGTACAATTCTATGACCCGCTTTATCATTGTTTTACCTTCCCCAATTACCAGCTTGTCCCCACTCTTGAAGAATATGCCTTTTGGGTTGGGTTACCGGTGTCCGAAGGAGAACCTTTCAATGGCCTTGAACTCGCCCCTAAGCCCGCAACCATTGCAACAGCTCTTCATCTTAAACCTTCGGACATAGTTCATCCTCACTTCACCATCAAAAACAACTTCCAAGGCCTAACTGCTAAATTCCTCTACCAAAATGCCTCTGACTTTGCTAAAGCCAAAAAGACCAATGCCTTTAAATCTGTCCTCGCCTTACTCATATATGGCCTTTTCTTCTTTCCCAACATGGATAACTTTATCGACCTCAATGCAATCAAAATCTTCCTCACCAAAAACCTAGTCCCTACTCTCCTTGCAGATACTTACCACTCCATCCACTATAGAAACTCCAAAAAGGGTGGAACTATTGTTTGTTGTGCACTTCTGCTATACAAATGGTTTGCTTCACACTTACCCAAATCCGTCTTCTCCAAGGCAAACACCGGAAGAGCTCTTTGGTCTCAAAGGATCATGCCTCTCACCCCAGCCGACATTGTTTGGGTCCATACAGCCGCTAACACTGAAGGAATCATTGGCAGTTGTGGAGAATTTGAGAATGTGCCCCTTATCGGTACATGAAGAGGAATTACCTACAACCCAACTCTTGCCATGCGCCAGTACGGATACCCTATGAGAGGGAAGCCAGATAGCCTTTCTTTGTCCAATGAGTTCTATCTTAACAGTGACGATCATGCAAATATAAGGATGCGGTTTGTGCAAGCTTGGCACTCTGTTCGTAAGTTTGATGGAATCCAATTAGGGAAAAAGCAGAGCTTCGCACACGAATCTTATACTCAGTGGGTTATAGATAGAGCTGTGACTTTTGGTATGCCCTTCACCTTACCAAGACTCTTATCCTCGACCATTCCAGAAATACCTTTGCCCTTACCCCCGCATACCATGAAGGAGTACCAGGGGCGTTTGTCTGACGCAGAACACGACAAATTCATGTGGAAAGGAGAGCATCAAAAAGGGATCGGGAGTATGACACTCTGACGGGCCTGCTAGAGAAAGAAGTTCGGGAAAGCTGCAAGAAAGACAAGATAATTGCCAAGAGGAAAGACTCCATCAAGCGGAAGATGCCATACTTGATCAGATTCCCGGAGGAAAGAATAGGCATATGGATCGCTTTGACGACCCACATTCAAATTTCGAGGATTAGCTTACTTCAGGAGCTTGATAGTTCCCAATTACTTTCTTTTATGTTATTTCCTAGCTTTTATTATGTACTCTAGAGTCTATCCCTTGGCTCAAGTTTTGCTAAAAAGGGAATTATCTTGTAGTACTTCAATTATTCAATGAAATTTTCAATTATGATGTTTACAATTATTTTGACAAGTCCTTCGATAAATAAAAAATGTGTCTATTTTTGCATAAACATCATGCATCATCTTGCATTTCCTAGTCTCAAGTCCGAGTCTCACCGAACTTTCTTTTCCAATAAAGGTCAAAAGTGGTCTGATGTCTTCCTTCAACTTCAGCTCACATATGCAAACACTCGCGCAAACACGAGAGATGGATCAGCTCGGACAAGAGGTCCACGAGCTTCGTGAAGAGGTGACGACAATTCGGGCCGAGGTAGAGAAGTTAACTAACTTGGTATCTTTGCTAATGGCTACGCAAGATCATCCACTATGCCCACAGAAGCCTCAACCACAGTCCCAGACAGTTGCCCCAACCCCCGTGAAATATGCGGATTTGCTTCCACAGTTGCTCGAAAAGAATCTGGTCCAGACCAAGGCGCCTCCTCCGAGACCAGTAAGATTGCTAGCATGGTATAGAGCTGACCTTTTCTGTGACTTCCATCAAGGGGCACCTGGCCATGATATTGAACATTGTAATGCAATGAAAAAGGCAATCTAGAATTTGATCCGGACCAACCGCCTAACTTTCTAAGACTTAACTTCAAATGTGCAAACCAGTCCACTACTGGATCATGGTATCTAATGTTGCAACACATGGAGTGGCTGGCTGCAATTGGTCGCTTTTGATGTTCTTTCTACTACTCATTTGTTCAAATAATTTTGTTTGTTATTTAATGCTTTTCAAAATATTTTTTCGTCCCGCCCGAGACAAAAGCGAACTTGTGCAGGGTTTTCTTGCTTTAAGTATTTTCATCATTAATAAAAAAAGTTGTTTTGATCCCGACTTTATTTTTATTTTGTGCTTCTTCTGGAAAAATGGTAATAAAAAAAAACCAAAAAAATTCTCTTTCTTCAATCATTCTTAAATATCTGCATAATCATAACTTATACTTACATGTCAAAATCAATAATCAAATCATGCATTAATAAACCCGTTGAACACTTTAACCCTGTACTCTCTCCCAACTTTGAGTTTCCTTTATCCAAAGAGGAAGAAGACGAGAATGAGGAGACTCCTGACAAGATCTCTCGCATACTGGGGCATCTTAGTTGTCAAAGCTGCAAACAAAAAGCAAGAAGATTGTCCAAAAGATGGAATTCACTTACAAAGACTGGCATGAGATGTTACTGTACATGAGTATCATGCTTCAATACACATTTCAACAGGGGCAACCCCCCTCCTTCCCTCAGTATACAACATGGAGGTCGTTGCTTCCCTTAGAGGTCGAAGTCCCGTCGATAGGAGTTCTGCCAAAGTCCAAGCTTGATTGAACTTAAAATGCATGGCGACCTTGTACAACTATGTCAAAAGAGATTGAAACAAACTTCCAACAAGTAGGTTCGTCCCCGTAAAATTCAAGAAAAAGACTTTGTGCCCAAAAAGGTACTACCTTTCCAACCAGACTCCAAGGGCAAGTGGACACCTAACTATGAAGGCTCATGTGCAATGACTCTTACAACTATGGATGATGACAAACTCACACGTCCTACGAATTCCGGTGCAGTCAAGAAATACTCTGTCAAAAAAGGGTAGCTCGATAAGTCGTAAACCTGAAAAGGCGGCTTAGGAAAAAATGAGCGTCTCGGTGGACTGAAAACCCAAAAGGGCTGCATCAGTCAGACACGATTCACTTGGGGCATCCAGTTATCAGAAGACCTCTGATTCGAAGTGTCTGCAGATCAAAGACTTGGAACAGGGGCAATTTAAAGTTGTTAGGGAGAATAGCGGTTATTGTGTTCAATGTATCTTTCCCATATACTTACCATTTTCCAAAAAATTTCAAAGATCCGTGGAGCCACGCCATTGGAAGGCTACCACCCAATTCATCAAATTTGAGCTCGTGTCCATTTATTTGGAACTCTCATTTATTCTATTTGCATAATTTCTTTTATTTTTTATGGCAATACTTGAAGCAAATTTTTTTCAAAATACAAAAATTTTTTTACATTTTTTGAAAAGTGTGAACAACAAACACACTCTTTTTGAACTCGTGAGTAGTTGAAGCGTATATCAGTTTCCGCCTTGAAGAACAATTACATTCCAAAAGAGAAACACGGCTAAGCATTATGGAGAGGACCTCTGCTTTGAGCTAGATGCAGTCATAATCCAGAAATACAAAAAAAAATCAAAAATCAAAAAGCTCGCTAAGTTGAAAACCTGAAAAGGCGACTTAGGCAATAGAGAGCGTCCCAGTGGACTGAAAACCCGAAAGGGCGGTCCAGGCAAAAATTAGGGGCATAAAAAAGGAATATACTCCCGGTGGATTGAAAACCCGAAAGGGCGATCCAGACAAAAGTTAGGGACTTTCAAAACAAAGAAAAATAAAACAAAAAAGCGTGACTGCTGAGGCGCGCCAACGGAGGAACACTCTACGTTTGGTCTACAAATGGCGACTCCTTCCAGACTTTTGGTCAATGATGGATTTTCTCCCCAGGAGGAATCAGTTGTTACCTTGTGTCAGGCTTCACCCCACCAACGACTCAATTTGATCTCAATAATATCATCTCCAAGGAAGCTTGCCGAGTGTTTGTACTGCGATGTCATTCCGCCTCCCATCTTACCTGTTTTGTCTCGTTTCATCGAGTTCACCTGTCATATGCAATTATACAGTCGTACAGTCATCTACAGTTTATACAGTCATACAAATCACATTCATTCATACATTCATACAATTATACATTCATACATTAATACTTTCACACATTAATGCCTACACAACTATACACAATATTAATTCATACATGGTTGCATCAGTCACCCAAGTTCTTGTTTGGTCGTATCCTTTCGTTTCAGTCCTCAAATTGTTTCAAGCCGCCAGTCCTAAAAAAATGGACCGCTTGAGTTTACTTTTTATCTTGTTTCAAGCCGCCAGTCCTAAAAAACGGACCGCTTGAGTTTACCCTTTAATCTTGTTACAAGCCGCCAGTCCTAAAAAACGGACCGCTTCAAGCCGCCAGTCCTAAACAACGGACCGCTTGAGTTTACCTTTTTATCTTGTTTCAAGCCGCCAGTCCTAAAAAACGGACCGCTTGAGTTTACCTTTTTATCTTGTTTCAAGCCGTCAGTCCTAAACAACGGATCGCTTGAGTTTACCTTTTTATCTTGTTTCAAGCTGCCAGTCCTAAACAACGGACCGTTTGAGTTTACCTTTTTATCTTGTTTCAAGTCGCCAGTCCTAAACAACGGACCGCTGGGGTTTACCTTTCATCATGTTTCAAACGGTCGTTTCCAACCAATGAACAGTTTGAAATCACATTTTATTTTCTCGAAAGTGTCGTCCATAATGTGTCTGGTAGAGAGGTGTCACTAAAAAGTTTTGTCTCCGTGGAATTGTCGTCCCAGACCAATACGATAGTACACAATCATTTTCCCCAATGAAACTACAGTATCCCCTAGCGGAGTCGGATCCCTCTTCTTCAACGAACTTGGGTATCCCGTTGTTCTTTCTCATTCCAGTCAAATCATCTTTGTCGTCCTGCATACATAATTACATCATGAGCATTTGTAACATCTTAAGTCAAAAATGGTGTACTTTGTATTTAAGTCTCTTCGGTCCGTCAAATCAAAGATTCCATCTTCAAATCTCCGAACGAAGAAACTTAAATAGGGGCATCTGTCATACCCCAATTTTTGACGTAAGGTCCTACATTCATACACCGTTCGATCCTGAATAATCTCTGTCTTTTCAGTAAAAATTCGGCAGAGGTATTTTAAAATACCTCATTTTTGGTTCCGAGTCGG
>Ga0228711_1005168_pt1 | contig 19924 bp, 13 predicted proteins | sample MedpolnodulmetaG_2_FD_177996 | JGI IMG/M metagenome (GOLD analysis project Ga0228711, IMG submission 177996) | Root nodule microbial communities from Medicago polymorpha collected in Santa Monica, California, United States - brown nodules | ecosystem: Host-associated > Plants > Roots > Nodule... | reverse complement strand
TCATTTGAGTTGGTTTTTGTGAATTGCAAGTTCAACTTTGTTCCTTGATGTAAATCCTTTTCTAAGAAGAAAAGTGCTACATTTGGTTTATCATGTAACTGTGTTTCACTTGCAGCATAATTGTAAATAAATGGAGATTTGTTTCCAACTGAAACATGTACTGGTTTTCCTCTTCCTTTTCCTGCATGAACATTGACACCACCTTTTCCAACATTAACTGCTGTTCCACCACCTGGTTTTCCTTTACCTGCATTTACATGAACTCCACCTTTTCCAACATTCACCGCTGTTCCACCTGGCTTTGTTTTTCCTGCATCAACATGGACTCCACCTTTTCCAACATTCACTGAGGTTCCTCCTGGTTTTGTTTTTCCTGAATCAACATTAACACCTCCTTTTCCTACAGCCACTGATGTGCCTTTCTCTTCTGTCCAATCTACACATTCATATATATATAGTTTGCGTCAATTCATCATCATAGGGCAAACTCAACCTTAACCAACGCGATGATGAGCTGGTTGGTTTGGATTGAGTCATGAAACCATTTTTTGATTAGGGTGTGTTTGGCTTTTTTTGATTTAGAACTATATGATAATAAATGTTTGTATTGTTTTGAAGTCCTTCGGTTTCTAGCGAACACTATCATTATATAGTGTACTTTTGCTATTTGTTTTCTTCTAAAAATAACTTATTGGAAATTATCTTTCGATAAATGATTTTGCTTGTTTTAAAATTAGTATATAACCGAGTATGTACCCGTCTTAGTGAGCATAACTCAGTTAGTATGACCATAACACTAATTATGCATGAGTCGGGGCTAGGCCAGGCTATGCAAGAAGAAGAAAAAAAGTAACAAGGTTTATGGCCTTGAACCGGTCCAATTTTTATATATGATGATATAATTCCATATTTTAAGACCGAGCTTTTCAATAAACCTATTATCCCATTCATTTTATTTGATAAAATTTCAATATTTAAAAAAAGTATACAAATATAACTCAATTGGCAGAGACATTGAAGTATGTATATGTCGGAGTTCAAACATCATATTCCTTACTTCACCTATGATGAACTTCTAGCTACTTGACAATAAAAGCAAAAACATATTGAAGTACAAGTATCTATTTATATATGAGAAATGTTAAGGAGTGCTCCTGAGACACTCTTTAAGGATTATAAGTGGTAAGTATTTATAAAAATATGTGTATTTAATGCGCTGGAAATCGAAATATTTGATTTTTTTCAAATAATTGCTTATTTTAGAATGTGCAAAGAGTGTTTTGGTTACTCGTTAACAAGACCTTTTATATATTATCTCCTAACAAGTTCTTCACAATGGTAAGGAAACTCAAACTCACATGTTTTCTCAAACTCACATGTTTATGAAATATGAACCGAACCTTTATCAATTGGACCAATTTCTTTAGTTTTTCTCCAGACCATATACATTAATTATTACGTTCGTTTTTTTCAATCAAATTTAGGAGTTTAATCTAGTCAAAATAAAAAATAAAAACTTGGGAGTTTGATATTTAATTTCCTATCTCATAAGTCATTCCATATAACTATTTTTGACCAGAGATGTTAGGACCCAAAATAAGACAAATGGGTGTGAAAATCTAAAAGTGGTTCCATTCATAACTATATATACTACATAAATACATATGTACTAACCAAGATGAAGGAGATCTGTGATGGCTTTTGGCATTTGAGTTGTGGGAAGTTTGGACTTCCAGTACATCTCAGGGGGTAAGGCAGCATGGGTTGCTACAAGTGCAAACTGCAAATAGAACATATATATACATCATATTTAGTAGTAGTATTTATTTATGAAATAATAAAAAGGAACTAAAATATTAGGCACATGCTAGAATAGTTTGGATATTGTTGCTTACATTGAGTATGATAAAGATGGATAAATGACGAAATTCCATAGTGGAAATTGATTAACTAGAGCTCCAACTAAATGGTAGTAAGTGAAAATAAAGATGATTGAGGAACTGAAAGCAAGATAGAATGAAGATCCTAAGTGGTCTCAAACACCATTTATAGGAAGGGAATAGTTTCTAGATATTTGTCGGTTGTATGCTTGAATTTCAACTGGCTACCAAATTTGACACACTTTTAATAACTTCAACTGCCTGTGGTATGTCACATTAATTGCATTTGTATGTGGACGGTTGGGACTTGGCAGAGAGATTCAGAGAGTGTACAATAACCATAAGAGATAGATATATAAAAAGAGACAGAGGGAAAATGTACGGTGAAAGCGAATTTTCTTAGTTTTTTAGACAATGTGTTTGTGAACATCTTGAAGATTTTTTTTTTATTGTACAAGAAGAAATGTTAAGGAATAAAATTACACAATCAAAAATTGTATATGTTAGAGCAGTCATACGTAAGATAAAAGATGATTTGAAGTTTATAATCGGGAGCGATCTTCATCTTATAAGTTGGTTTTGTGAGATTGTGTTAGACTCAAACACTATTTATAAGAAAATATCATATTTTCTTCAAGATCTATTGTAGCACTTGCTATCAAGTGTCCGATGTTGAGTTTTCCCCAACAATATTGCACGTGATGAGGTGTGTTAAAGAGTCACATGTCGAATAAAAGATGTAATACTAAATATGTGTTTATATGAGGGAACAATCTTCACCCTTCGAACCAGTTTTATGAGGTTATATTAGACCTGACCATAATTTCTATGAGTATCAAAATCACAATTGCGATAATAAGAGACAATAAATTAATGTTCTTTGGTTTTTAATAATAACTAGTGCTCTATCTTTTATATTTCTTTTAGTTTTGTTTTTGCTCTGAAGACTTAACCCAACTTTTAATATCAAATTGTTACATTAAACATTTTCACCCGAGTTTAAACACATAACTTAAAAGTTGTGTATGTAAGTTTTAAATAGTGTTTATCATTCATCTAAGCAAAATCTATTTAAGAGAACAAGTTTTAAACTTTCAAGAAATTAAAATAGTTACCTTCAAGTAAATATTTTTATCTTAGATTTTTTTAACAAATATCTTTAACACACTTGTTAGGTAAAGATAATAGACATAGGGCTAAAGAGAGAGCCAAAAAAGGATCTTTTGTGTATAATCCTGCATAATCTCGAATGTTCTTCGTTCCAATACGTAGACCAAATAACACAATGCAAGCAAAAGTTCCTAGATTCATGGAGATATAGAACAACATATAAGTTATCATGCTTGCATATCCACCATTTGAGTACGTTTTCTATTATAAAATTATTTCAATGTTTTACATTTTCTTTTATGTTTCTCTTTATGAGTCTTGCTAACAAGTGCCCTTAGAGCATTCGTTAAGGATACAAAAATAGAAATAATTGATAAATTTTAAGTAGAGAAAATTACTTTTTAAAGTTTCAATGCATTAAATATATTATTTTCAAGATAAAATTTCTTCTTTACATTTTTTATCGAGTACCTTAAGAGCACTTGTTAGCATTTCCTATTACTTAATCTTGAAAGCAAACATAATTAAGGTTGAGTATTAAACAACCTACATAAACTCATTTAATCATTTATTTATATGAAATAAGTTTTCATGACAAAGATTTGAAAAATGCAATTATTATTAATTCTTTGGTACTATAATTTGTTTTCTTATATTTCGAAATCGTAGGTAGAAATCAAATGCTGTCATAATTTTTCCCATAGAATTTGCTGGCCGGTATTTGTTGCAGCTCTGGGCATGGGACTATCAATCAGTCAAATGTACGTCCAGATAGATAAATGTATGTACAGACACGTGGCTTCACACACAAATATACACATACAATTAAGTGATACAACTCTCAAACCTATAAAAGGATGGATTGAATTGTTTTGACTTATATCACGATGGATCTAATAACAATCAACTACTCAATTTATTTGTGGCATAATGATGGTTGCTAGTCATTTTCACTGCAGGAAAATGTTAGTGTCTATCAAGAGTTAGTTTTAAGTGATGTTAAGTTTAATAATCACAATTATTTTGTAGGAACAGAACTATACAAAAATGATGAAAATTAATTAAATATTAATCATTAATCCCTTTGTCTCTAAATAATAGTTGATGCACAATTATTAAGGAAATGATTAATGGTGTCAACTTTGATGGTAAAATTAGTATCATTTACTAAAACACCTTTATTAATTGTAGTTAGTGGAGTAGTTAAGTTGAATAAAGTTTAATAAATAAAGGTATTATAATGGAAAAAAATAATAAATGTTGCATTGGTATTTTAAAGTGACAATTATTTTGAGAAAAAGAAAAATGGGTAAAGAGACAATTATTGTGAGACGGAATGAGTAATATATAAAGAAATATATAAAGGAATAACAAAGGTATTGAATTTAGATGGAAATTCGGAGAAAAAGAGGAAATTGTGAGCAAATTTGAGGAATTTCATTCAATTCAACTCATTATGTGGCATAAATACCTTTTTACACAAGCTAATCAGCTATGCATAGCCTTTTATTAACTCCTACAAGCTTCTAACCGTTTGTAACTGTCGAACCAATTTTCAATTTACATTTTGTGAATTGGTTCGTCAAAATTTTCAATGAATTCATTAAAAACCAAGTACGCAGCGAACCAACTCAAAAAAACTATAAAAATATAATAAATATTTAAACTAATTAAGAGAGAGTCTTGGGAAACCGATTCTTACCTTGGGTAGTTGAAAATCATTGGTCCCACGGATTAAAGGCATGGGAACCTATTTGTTTCTCAATGAGAAATGAGGCAGGAAATCTAAGTTTAGGCCCAAGTATCCCACGTGGAACTCTCACGTCAGATGCTTAATGAACATTGAGTTGAAAGCTATGTTATAATAAAGGTTTATACACACTTTTTACCCTTTAAATTTGCAAAAGTAACAATTTTAGTTCTCTTTTAAAAAAAATGGCAAAAGTGACCTCCCATGTTTACCCCATTTTGCAAAACCTCAATTTTGACTTGGTCAATCCTACGTGTGATGCCAACTGTGTATTTTTTGAATTAAAAAAAGTTAAAAAAAGAAAAAGCCACGCGTGTATTTTTAATTCAAAAAATATATAGTTGGCATCACACGTAGGATTGACCAAGTCAAAATTGAAGTTTTGCAAAATGGGGTAAACATGGGGGATCACTTTTGCCATTTTTTTTAAAAGAGAACTAAAATTGTTACTTTTGCAAACTTAAAGGGTAAAAAGTGCGTATAAACCTTTATTATAACATAGCTTTCAACTCAATGTTCATTAAGCATCTGACGTGAGAGTTCCACGTGGGATACTTGGGCCTAAGCTTAGATTTCCTGCCTCATTTCTCATTGAGAAACAAATAGGTTCCCATGCCTTTAATCCGTGGGACCAATGATTTTCAACTACCCAAGGCAAGAATCGGTTTCCCAAGACTCTCTCTTAATTAGTTTAAATATTTATTATATTTTTATAGTCTTTTTGAGTTGGTTCGCTACATACTTGGTTTTCAATGAATTCATTGAAAATTTTGACGAACCAATTCACAAAATGTAAATTGAAAATTGGTTCGACAGTTACAAACGGTTAAAAGCTTGTAGGAGTTAATAAGAGGCTATGCATAGCTGATTAGCTTGTGTAAAAATGTATTTATGCCACATAATGAGTTGAATTGAATGAAATTCCTCAAATTTGCTCACAATTTCCTCTTTTTCTCCGAATTTTCATTTAAATTCAATACCTTTGTTATTCCTTTATATATTATTCATTCCGTCTCACAATAATTGTCTCTTTACCTATTTTTCTTTTTCTCAAAATAATTGTCACTTTAAAATACCAATGCAGCATTTATTATTTTTTTCCATTATAATACCTTTATTTATTGAACTTTATTCAACTTAACTACTCCACTAATTACAATTAATAAAGGTGTTTTAGTAAATGATACTAATTTTACCATCAAAGTTAACACAATTAATCATTTCCTTAATAAAGGAAATGATTAATTGAGGTTTTGCAAAATGGGGTAAACATGGGGGGTCACTTTTACCAATTTTTTAAAAGGGGGCCAAAATTGCTCTTTTTGTAAACTTAGGGGTAAAAAGTATGTTTAAGCCTATAATAAAGCAGCCTCTTTTAAGTGAAACTAACTCAACTAGTATATGTCAATGCTTTCATATTTATTAGAATTTAAAGGAGTGTTGGAATAGGTTTTTTTTTTTGTTTTGTTTTGTTTATTGGGGTTCAGTGGTGGTGGTGAGAAGACGAGGTGTTGATTTTAGGAGTTTTAAATAGTTGGATGCTTTTTGAAAGGGTTATGGTGAGCCGTAGACGATAGGTGATTGGATTATGTTTTTGTTGTCATTCGCTAGGAAATATGGGGTTTGGATTTGACTTAGGTTTTGGTGGTAGCACTGGGTTAGATGGTGTTTGTATTGGTATTTTATGGGTTTTCTTTTGGGTGTTCCGCCTATATACGGTGCCTTTACTTTGTATTTTCTTTTATTGGTCCATGTTTGTCTTGTGTAGAGACTTGATTGATAAATTTTGTCATTAAAAAAAATGTTTTCATATTTGTAAGATTCAACTTTTTTTGGTGGTGGCCAGGGTTCGAACCCCGGACCTTGCATATATTATGCATTGTCTATACCAACTGAGTTAAGCTCACGAGGACATTTATAAGATTTAACTAATATATCTTTAAATTTCTGTAAAAAATTTATTATTTTTATTGATAATATTAATATTTTCATTCTTTATTTTATATTTTTAATTAAATAATTTTGTTATCCATGTTGTACTGATTATTATATTTAAACGTATCGCAAACTCACGTATATTGACTATATATACCCTTCACATACCAAATTTTTTTCGATTTGTGAACCACGTACCCGAACTCATACCACGTATCGAAGCGAATGACAAGCTTTAGATGCAAAGAACAAGCTTACTTTCATTGATGGATCTATTCCAATTTCCGATCCTTTTTTATTTGAGTAAAGGTGAGTGAGAGCGTTGCAATCCCCTTATTCATTCTTGGATGATCAATTATGTATTGCATAAACAATTGTTTTGTTGGTGCAGGCTCCTAACTTACATTCACCGATAAGAGAAAGAGAGCGTCCAGAACGTTCTGTTCTGTTATGAGAATAGAGAGGATGAAGAGAGTTTTGTTTATGGTGAATTGTAAAACTATAAACTAAATTGTATTATGATTATGATACAAGATATTTAGTTATATCAAACAAACAAGTACTTATAGGAGAAGAGGAGTTTCCTGCACTACAAGCCACGAACAAACTAACTAACTAGCTACTAACTAACTAACCAACAAACATAATTGGATTTATCCACAACATGTTTTCATAAAAACACCATTGATGTATGGGAGGATCAAGAATAACAATTTTTGAAAGTTGGTCGAATTCACATGTCGACTTCACGTTCTGGGAGGAGTTGAACTCGCGTAGACTTATGCCCATTTGCACTTGTGTACATCAATTGTCATTGAAGTCATGCGTGCATCAATAAATTATCAAATGGAAGATAAAGGTTATTCAAATTTTTACTTGATTGAATGAGCAATTCTCAGTAAAAAAATTTAAAGGTTAAATTCTCACTAGTTACAACTCATGTTTTGTTAATGGATCTACTCCCTTCCATTAATAAAGCTCACCAATGAAAGGGACTAGTAGAGGTCATGGTCCCCTCAATATATTTGTCATGGTCCCCTCAATATATTTTTTAATTTTTTTATACTATTAGTGGTATGCTATTATATTGTTCAATATTTATATTTATTTTCTAAGATTTTTTTTGATAGGCAAACAGAAAGGTTAGGCATCAGGGAGAGGTTGTTACATCCCAACTAGGTTGGCACCCAACAACAACTCCAATCCTTTACCGCCTTCCTAATACGTAATAATATTAATAACAAGGAGAAAGTATGTAAAAAGGAGGGGGGACTAGGCCAATACCCTCAAAACCAAATAGAAAAACAAAGCATGAAAAGTCAGAAATAGTTACGGAAACCTAAAGTTAGGCATCCCATTCCTATCTCTAGTAAAATCAACCGACAGAGAAGACGGCATAATGTGGAACCAGGTAGTGTCGAGCAAGTCATGCCCCATAGTTGCTAAAGCATCCGCACAAAAATTTCCCTCCCTGTAAATGTGAGTACAAATAATAGATAATCCAAGCTGCACGCAGTTATGCCAACGATTTCGGAAGCGAATTGGAATGGCCTCGTGATTTTTGAAAGCAAGAACTGCACTGGAAGAGTCACTTTCTAACCACAACCTGGACCAATTGTGGCTAGCAGCATATTCTATGGCAAGCATAAGACCTGTGAGCTCCGCCTCAAAAACAGTCCCTACACCGATGTTGTTAGAAAAACCGCCCAGAAAGGCACTGGTGTGATCTCTAAAAATTTCGCCACAAGAAGAATTAGAACCAATAACAGAACCATCAGTGTTCGCCTTCACCCAAGTGATGGAAGGGGGCTGCCAAATGACTGGAACAATATCTCTGACACGCCGGTAGGATGGGGGAATCCGTAGACTGTTCAGTAGTGCGACATCGTCGACAACACAATTGCGAGTAGAATGTAGACCAGACATAGTCACCAAAGTGGAAATTTTCTCCAAAGTGTTATGCAAGTTAATTGTTGAGGAGCTGAACCGGATTGTATTTCTAGCCAACCATATAGTGTGCACCGTGTGGACAATAGCAGCTGCGAAAACATCCGACACTTGCGAGCTGCATCTGTGTGGTATACAAGCGAGAAGAGAAGAGAATGACAGTAGTGACAAGGAGCAATTTAATTTCACACCCAGCCATCTCCAAACTGAAACCGCAAATGGACAATCAAGGAATAAATGAGAGGTTGTTTCCGCATGTTTGTAACAGAGAACACAAACTGAAACTATAGGGCAGCCACGCGTCTGTAAGTTATCATCTGTGGGTAGCTTGGATAGCATTAAACGCCATAAAACAAAGGAATGCGATGGTGGATGCAAGTGCGCCAAATAATAGCCGGCCAATCAAGTCTAACAAGGGGAGGGCGCAAGAACATATGCGTCATCCTAGCATTGAGAATGCCATCTGCTGCATGCTTCCAAACTCGCTTAACTGGCAAAGGAGTGATCGGAAGCGTAATATTCAAAGTCTGCTCGGCGACGGTTGGGAAGTCAATAAGAGGTTTAGGAATCTGCCATTTTCCATTAACCATGACGGAAGAAAGCTTAGCCGTGAGAGAAGAGTACATGTGCACCGGTGTATTAAATAAAGAGACTAAAGGAGTTCCCATCCAATTGTCCAACCATAAATTAATATCATTTCCATTCCCAACGATCCAAACAGAATTTTCGTTCACCGTACTCAAGTATTCCCTCACACCTGGCCAAATAGAGGACTTGAAATAGCGAGTGCGAGGGATACCAAAGGAGAGGAACCTTTGCTGAAAGAGCCAAGAGCATTGCGAGTCTTGTGTGAACAATTTCCAACTAAGATGTAATAGCAAAGAAGAGTTTATGGTACGAGTGGACTTAAGGTCGAGGCCACCAAACTCCCATGGGAGACCAACTTGATTCCATGAAACCGTGCAAATTTTCCGAGTAAATATATCTCCACTCCAAACAAAGTTCTTGATCCAACGATCTAGCATCTTCAATAGTCGGATAGGCCAACGATAAATATGAAATGAATAAACCAGCATACCATGGACTACAGACTTCGCCAATTGGACCCTACCCATGATAGATAAAAGAATTCATTTCCAGGTGGCAAGCTTCACTTTAATGCGATCGACAATTGGTTGAAAGTGGATACATTTAGGTTTTCCTTGGAAGATAGGGTAGCCTAAATATTGGAAGGGAATAGTGCCTACCACAAACCCGGAGAGATAAGAGAGCATATTTCTCCTAGTAGCAGTCATAGCCCCGGTAAACAATTTACTTTTCTCAAAATTTACCATTTGACCGGAGGTGTCCGAATATATTTGAAAAATGTTGAGCAGACATTTTACATTTTTCCTAGAGCCAACACAACAAATGAACACATCATCGACATAAAGAATATGAGTCGGTAGAGAAATACCTCGACAGTAGGACATAGGCTGCAAAACATTATTAATCCGCTCTAATTCCAAAAAGCGACTTAAACATTCTTCTGCTAGACAAAATAATAACGGGGAGATAGGGTCCCCTTGACGCACACCTCTAGTACAAAAGAAGTATCCCACGGATTTACCATTAACCAAAATAGAGAGATGTGTTGATCGCAAAATAGATAAAATCCAGTCACAGAAAATGTTGTTGAAACCAAACTATTTTAATACCGCCAATAAATAGTTCCAATCAAGAGTGTCAAAAGCTTTGCGGATATCCACTTTGATGGCAAGATTGCCACCAAATTGCTTCTTTGTTAACAAATTAATCACCTCTGAAGCAATAGTAACACAATCCGAAATATTACGGTCTCGAACAAAACCCCTTTGCTGAGGAGAAATGATTCGCATACAAATCAGTGCGAGTCTGTCAGCCAAATTTTTGTAATGATTTTGAATTGAAAATTAGCCAAAGCAATAGGTCTAAAGTCCCCCATCGAGGCAGCACCCGGGACTTTCGGAATTAGCACCAATATGTTAGCATTAATATTTGGAATCAAAGTCCCCGTGTAAAAAAAATCTTGCACCGAATTGACAACATCCACACCAACAATGTCCCAGAAATGTTGAAAAAAAGGACCCCCAAAGCCGTCAGGACCCGGTGCGCCATCTGCATTCATATCAAACACCGCATTTTTAATATCCTCAAACAGCGGCATAGCAATTAACGCGGCATTTTCCTCCATCGAGACCAATGACGGAATAACTTTTGCAACCAGGCCATTGTCGACACAATTGTTCACACCACCAAAAATATTCTGAAAGTATGTAAGCACATGCTCCTCAATCGTCGTAGGTTCCGTAATCCGGACATTGCCATCATGAAGTATAGAGATCGGCTTGGAGGCAGATTTAATGCGAGCAACTCGATGAAAATAAGCTGTATTCCTGTCCCCATAAATAAAACTCTGATTTCTTGCTTTTTCTCCCCAAAATTGTCCCCATAAATAAAATCGATTTATTCCAAATCCTGAAGGCATTCTTGACATTGAGAAGCTTGGATTGAAGCTTGTGCATACTTGATCCAACAACCGGTTTTTGCCAAGATGACAAAACCAAGGGACGACATTCATCATGAGCTGTCCAAGCTTTAAAATTTTTAAAAGTGGCAGCCCTACGAACAACTGAAATATCCATATGGAGCAGCAAAGGGTGGTGGTCTGACTGTGTTCTCAATAAAGCCGTGCAAGAAGTACCACCCCAACAATCAAGCCAAGCTTCATTACAAATGGCACGGTCAAGGCGCAAAAAAACTGAATCCGTATCTAATCTGCCATTGTTCCAAGTATATTGCACACCATTTGTATTCAGATGAAGTAACAAATTGGCATTCGACCAAGAGAGAAAATCATTACAAGACAAAGATGGAGGGAGACGCCGACCCCTCTTCTCATGTGCCCTTAGAACCGCATTAAAATCCCCCACAAAAATCCAAGGCGCAACAAAAGTAGTATGCAACATAGTCAAATCAGCCCATAATTGTCTACGTAAAATATATGATGTACTTGCATAAACTCCAGCAATATAGGTTTTAGTGCCCTTGTAAACATGCTCTAGCACCAAACACTGAGAAGATACAAAAATAACTGTAAAATCCACTTCAGGACCCCAAACCGCCCAAAGGTTAGGAATAAAAGGCTCCCTTTTATTCAAACAGTATTTAGTAACTCGAATATTGTTCCAAAACCAGCTTGGGATTGAATCATATATAACCATAGGTTCAACAATAAATACTAAAGAAGGAGTATTCGAATGACACATATCTCTAAAAGCTATCCGGGAGTCATTATTACCGATCCCCCTAATGTTCCAAAAAATAATCTTCATTTAGAGGTTGGATATGACCCTGTGAGCGGGTTTTAGTCTGAAAATCTACCTTTTGCTTATTCAATTTTTTCTTCTGAGACTTGGAATTCACGGGGGTAAAAGGCACCTCTGTGGCAGCTGCCTTTTCTAACCATGTTTGCATAAAATCCATCTCATTCCGTAAAGTATGGTCAATAATAGCATTGGGGTCTGCCGCGATAGATGAGACTTCAAAAGTCCGGACCGACGTTAAAATGGGTTCGACATTAATAATTTTAGTACGAACATGTTCATCTGTAACATTATCGAGTTGCATATTTAATGATTTTTGAGACAAAGCAGTGCTATTTACCGTGTCTGAAGGAATATCCCTTGGCTGCTCCAAATTCTCTTCAACTTCATAATTTTGTACATTTGAATTATCTACCTCAAGGATCTCTTGCTTCACGCGAACAACTTCTAGGTGCTTCGCTGACGTGAGAGAGATGTCCTGCTGAACGGGGACCGTCATTGTTATATCATGTGGCGGTGGAGATGAAGCCGCCTCTAGTATAGGATCTATTGTTGGCGGAACCTGTGCTGTTGGTTCTAGAGGCACCTCTGATTTAGGCGTTGCTTGTTGAGGATGAGCGAAAGCAAGAGATGACCCTATGCCGGAAGGGTTTTCAGTAACCGGAGTCCATGTCTGTTTCTTTGTTGGTTCTGGTTTCTTTCCTTGCGCAACTGCTTGTTTGTGAGCGATATTGTCTTGATGGGGATAAAGCCACCTGCAAGCCGTGACGTCATGGCCAATGTTATGGCAGTGTGAACAAAAGTCTGGGAGCCACTCATAGGCCACCTCGACAACAAAGGAATATCCTTCTCTTTCCACCGTAATTTCATGAAACATTTTGCGGGAAAAATCCATATCGACTAACATGCGGGCATAGTGTCCATAAAGTCTCTTAGTCGTTGCATTGTCAATAATTAGTGGTGTGCCCACGGCGCTAGCAATTTCTCGGAGCGTCCTATCCATCCAGTACTCTTGTGGCAATTCCATCAAACGAATCCACACTTGGGCATGAGTATTCCTTTGCTTATTCATGTCAAAATCTTTGGTCCATTCGAATAATCTTAGAACCCCCGGCTTGAGATTGACGTTGCCTGAGGCCCATACCATGCGCAAATCTGTGTCACTGGAGAAGGTGAATTCAAAGTATCCTCTCCCTAGAGGTCTCATACTCCAATCGCCAGTTGTCTTCCACTGTTTTTGTAATTTTAGGTGAATAACCTTGGTGGTGTAGGGCTTGTCTCCCTTGTTTAATATCAGTCGACCCCGAAGGTTATGCTTGCAAATCTCTAGACCTTTTTCATAAATTTGCTGCATAATTGTGATGCTAACCGACTCTCCTCTAATTAAAGGTTTGGGCATATTCTCATTAGAGGAGGTCTTTGGTGTGGCTGCCAAAGCTTGAGCGAAAGAAATACGTTGCAGATTTGTGTCCGGTGGAGCAACCACCATTGCTGCTGAGATTGGTGGAGTTGAAGGAGAAGACAACTCAGCCTGCCAGTCAAATGGCATGGCTGCAGCCGTGAGAAGAAGTAGCAGAAAAACGAGAGAGTTGCTGAAACTAGGGTTTAAATATATTAGTTCATAAACATTTAAATATATTAGTTCATCTGATGAGTCTTTTTGATATGATATTGTATAACGAGTCTTTTTGACTTAAATATATTAGTTCATAAACATTTAAGTTTCTACAATTAAAAGTCTTTTAACAAAGTAAAATATAAAACAAACAAGAAAAATAATTTATAAGAAAATGTTTTTTTTTATAATCATTAAAAGAAAATATTAGTTCTTTTTATACTTGTTTAACAATATTACCTTGGTTATTTCTTATAATTTTTTGTAAGTTGTGTATTTGAAAATCTAATTTTTCTTTATTAAATTATAATTTTAATCTTGCCCTCCTAAGTTTAATTTGTGGCTCCTCCTTGAAGCACACTCTTTTGTTGTTCAAGAAAAAAGCAATATCGCACATCTTACTTCAATCACTTATGTTGATGAACCCAACATTCTTGTTAATGCTTCTGATTCAATAAAGCCCTAAGGTTGGTCATGACAAAGGGAGTTCTGGTGGCTCCCACAACAAGAATTGCTCCAAATATTTCACTTATTGTAATCTTCATGGCCACACTATCGACTTTTGTTATCAAAAGCATGGACATTCTATCAATGCCTCAAATTGTGAAGTTTTTGAAGTCAATAATGCAATTGGTAACATGTTAACGGTTCAGGTGCCAATGACCATATATGTTCCTTCGTACATAGTTTTAGTTTATTCTATAAGATTAAAGATGTTAACTTCAGTCTTCCTAATGGTAACTCTATGTTAGGTAATCATGATGGAAATGCATCTTTCTCTTCCAAATTATACCTTACCAATGTGTTATATTCACATGATTTCAAGTTGAAATTAATCTCAATAACAAAATTGTGTAACTATTTATCTTGCATTATTGTGTTTTCTACTAATAATTGTGTTATTCAAGATATGACAACATAGAGGATGATTTGTTTGGGTGATCAAGTGGATGGTCTATAGTCTCTCAAAAAAAAAAAAGTGGATGGTCTATAGAGATTGCTAGTGAATGCTTCGGTTCTTGATGAAGTTCACTATTTTTATATCAATAAAACTGTCAATACTTCTTGTAATTCCAAAATTGTTAATTCTAGCGATGTTATTCCATTGCGATCTCTATGGCATTTTAGGTTAGGCCATTTGTCCACTAAGAAAACATTTCATATGAACCAATAATAATACCCTTCTTTTTCATATGATGATAAAGCAACTTGTAATATTTATCACCATGCAAAACAAAAGAAATTGCCTTATTGCGTTAGTGAATCTCATCCTTTTTCTAAATTTGAACTTGTTACAAATATAAGTAAATAGAGACAGAAATAGAGAGAAGGAGAAGAAGAGAGAATAAAGAGGAGAGGTATTATTATTCACTTATGTGTATCTCAATGTTACAAATAAGCTCTATTGATAGGAAAATAGAGTAGCTAATGAATTAAGCCCAATAACCTATTAGTGCGACTCATTAACCTATTTGCTATTTGGACATCCACTATTAATATTTATAACAGAACTATTATACTTTGATAATAACCTTTTGAGTGTGCAATAATCCTTTTGAGTGTGCAATAATCTGCCTCGTTAAAAACTTTACCATGAAAACCCAATGGGATAAAACCATGGTTAAGAGAAAAAGAGTGCAGAACACATTTATGTCTCCCCCTCATAAAAACAATTATATATGAGACGAAGAAAGTCAAATAAATTTGTTCTAGTTGCTCAAAAGTTTTTACTTGCAGCGGCTTTGTTGAAAGATCTGATTTATCTTCATTGTCTTCTTCAAATTTGCAGTACTTGAGAAGTTTCTTCATATTGATTTTGTTACAAGAACCCCTTTAAAAAAATCGACAATTTTCTTGTATTTGTAAAATCGTCATCCTTAATAAAAGAGCATTCTCCACTTCCTTGATTATGTTGTTTCTTTAAGATACAAAACACATGTTTGGCTTTGTCCCGATGCCTGTATTTATTAATAGTGACAAAAACAAAATACCACAATACATATAATTAACAAAATACATTAATGTCCTCGTTTTACCTAAGATATGGTACTTCAGTACCAATTCAAGTTGTTTATCATTTTCTTGAGGACATTATCTATACTAACATCAAGTGACATCACAATCATTCAAGTATAAAATCAACTAGATTTTTTAATATCAAATTATTTTAGTACATTTTCTATATAAGTTTCTTGATGCACAAAATCTCATTTAAATAATAAATTTGCAAATACAAACCAACTTTGTGCATGCAACATATTTAATTTAAAATCTTTCTATAATCAATATTTTAGAAGCTCTTCAGGAGTTCTAATAATATTTATACCCTTCGTCATAAAACCGATTATAACAAATTCATTTTCAAATCTTTGAAATGGACATATGATGTCATTTCTTCAACATCTCACGAAAATTAACTCCTGCAGAGAGTTTCATATACTTACCACTATCACTTGAGTCATACAAATATATTGAAACACATCTTTATAAAAATTGAGCCTTTCATGTGCTACTAAACTTAACCAAGCAAGAAAAGTTCTTGAACTCACTTCAAGTGAATATGTCTCGTAAACATAAACGTTAGACAAATATCAACTCACTTCCGGTGAACATATCAAACTCTACATGTATGTTTTTTTATCAATGCAATTATCTTTCGCGCGAAAAGTCATATATATTTAATTAACTTCACAGCTTCAAGTGTGAGGATTACAAGTCCAAAAAGTTTAGCTTTGCAAAGCGAGTTTGATTTCACTGGAATTGTCTATTTTCATTTGTAGATATTTTCTTTATCTATAATCTTTTATAGATTTTCAATTCATGATCCTCATTATCACATCACATACAGCGCTATAGAAAAACATTGTCAACGTTGACTTTGATTTTCGTTCCATCTTATTCCATTCGTGACATAATTTATCGACATCTCTTTCTTTTTCATAAATTTCAGGTACCTAGTCAATTCTTCTGGAACTTAAAAATCAATTATGTCATACGACTCTTTTAGAGTTTTTATATCCTCGTTTGGGTTATCTTTCATTTTGGCTCCTTTTGTTATTTGAGGATTCTTTATATTTGGAACCGATTGGTTTGCCATGCTTCCGGCATGGTTGAAACTCATTTGCAATATCTGATTATCCAACAAGGACACCTATTTTCTTTGGAGCATTAGTAGCTGCTGTAATAGCCCGATTTTTGCTAGATTTGAATTTTTAATTGTTTACTATGTGTTTATTTGTGCTTATATGTGATTAATTGCCTCTATGTGTATTTTGGTTGAGATTAGTGGGTTTCAGTGTTAGAAGGGTATTATAGTCATTTTGGACTCAGGGGTATTTTGGTCATTTTGGGAGTAAGGGTAATTTAGTATTGAGAGCCCATTAAGACATTGAGGAGGTTAAGTCCAATTGTGTAAGAACTATATAAGCATTAGTCATTAAAGAAAATAGGGTTACACAATCATTTTCATAAGTTTTGGAAGAGGTAGAGAGAGAAAGGGGCAAGAGGAGGAGGAGAGGGTTATATAGAAAAGCTTGAAGAACCAAAAGGAGATAGGGATTCTAGGAGCTTAATTGAAGCTTTTGCTAGGATTATTGCTTATTGAGGTAAGGGGGTTAGATTTCATTCATAATCTCTTAGTTTAATCTCTTCTCTAATTCTATGCAAAAGTGCTTATTTGAAATAAGTGATTATTGTGAACTTAATTGTTGAAATTTGTACTCTTGTTTTAGTGATATGTTTGAGTAGGTGAATTTGATGATAATTGAGTTGTTGATGATAAATTTTCATGTTCATGATATATATAAATGAGTAGTTTTTGAATTATGCTCAATTGATGAATTGTGACATGTTGTTGTTGATTTGTGGTGGAATTCATGACTATGAGTTATAGTTGTTGTTAATTGTTGTTGTTAATGTCATATCATGGATTGGGTATGAATTAAGTTGTGATGAAGTTGTTGTTCTTTCATGAGTTAGAATAAAAATGGGTTGATTATGATTTTGGTGTGAACTTAATAATTTGAAGTTGTTTAAGTGAGTATTACAATTGTTATGACCCTAGACAATGTTTTGAATTGATTTGGGAGTGCTGTGTTTGAGTTTAGTGATTTAAGAGTGATTTTTAAGTGAAAAACGCATTGTTAAGCTGATTTTTGAACTACTATGAAGCCCAAAATCGGCCACCGAATTGCCAAAATCGGCCACTGATTTCTGAGCTGTTTTTCCAGTTTTGATTCGACAAAAATCGGGTCCCGATTGTTGCAATTCGGCCATCGATTTTCTGTCAGGAAAATCTGGAAAACATTCACATTTTTCGCCCTTTTCTGTTTTGAATTGGCTCTTGGTGTAAACATGAAAGTTTTAGATAATTGTGTTAGCTTTCTAGTGGATTTGGTTTGACTTAAAAATGATTTTTAGATTTTGAGTTATGATGAAAATACTCAAAGGAGGTCTTGGTGAAATTTTATGAAAATTCCGCATAACTATTTCTAAGTCAACCCAAAACTTATGGAATGTTTCCAAACCTCAAAACTAGAAGTACTAGGAGTTTAATTAAGAAGTTTAAGAGTATTTAACCTATGTCTTGTTGAATCTAACTTGGTTTTGTTTTGAAAATAATTTGGTTTTGCAATATAGAAGAAATGATACGAACTTATCGTAACTTTATGATTTTGATGATTTTGTCGTAGTCGGCCGGTGAAACTCACATGTATATCCAACTACACTCATATGTGATCTAAGTGTATACATAGTCGAGGCCCTAGAGTTTATTTACTTGGTTTTAGTCCAATTGTTTCAATTATTTTCAAGTTGTAAAATGAGAAACGAACTTTGTCGAAATGGTTCTTTAAAGTCAATTACTTTATAAACCTCTCGTGAATAGCTTTATATGATTGAATGAAGATATGTGAATGATTGTGAGGTGTTGAAAATGATGTTTATCATAAAGTGTTGTATTTTCTCCTTTACTTGGATTGTGAGAAAGTGTATGAAGTCGTCGAGCTATATTATATAGTTGATGTGGATTAATATATATATGACGATTGACGTGGATGTTTGTTGATAATGTGATGAGGACTCTTATTTGAATTGTGAATTGTTGATTGTGTGGACGTAAATACTTGATAATGCAATTGTTGTTGAAGTTGATCAATGCAAATGGAGGTGTACTTTTACATTGTTGTTGGTGGAAGTATATGTTGAAGGTTTTGCATTATTGGGTCTTTGCTTGTGTAACACCCCGTTTTCCCAACAATATAAATAATACAAGTAATCAGAGTATTCGACGTAAAACGGAATGTCACACTACTTTTAAAACGTAAATAGAGTAAAATTACTATTTATCAAAACCACTTTAACAAAACATCGTAGCGGAAAATTATTTCAAAATCAACAACTTTGTTCAACTATCTTTGGCACTACGGCCTCAACATAAATAACTTAAAGGAAAATCTTAATCCAAAAAGGTTCACAAACATAGTTCATAAAACAATACGTAACAATGAAAAGCAAAGCAAGAATCTCCATCCCGTTACGTATCAGAGCGACCCTAAGACGACACACGAGAGAGTCAACTCACAACTGCAGCTAGTCCTGAATATTTGCACTTGCCCACAAGGCGGCAATTTCAACAGAAGGGGTGAGATTTCACATTCAATAATAATAAGCATATAATCAATCAACGGAATTTAACAACTTAAACAACAATAATTAGCAACAATAATAGTTCACATATACTTATTATCAATAATAATTCACATATGCTTCATTTACTTCCACTTAGCATTTAAATCAACAACAACTATTCAACAACGACGACGACAACTCAACATTAACGACAATGCAACGACACAACAACAACTTGACTATGCAATATGCATGTGGTACCAATCAACGTGTTAGAGCATAAGCTCTCAATTCAACGTGTAGAGCAATGACTCTTAAAGCAACGTGTGGAGCATAACTCCTAAAATCAACGTGTGGAGCATCAACTCCTAAAAGAGCATAGGCTCTCAAATCAACGTGTTTGAATGATTAACATTCATAGGGCATCAAGCCCCCAACTTTATATGAGTATGAAGGTGAGAAAAACACAAGAAGGGGGGGTTGAATTGTGTTCTCAAAAACTTCTACGTTCCTTACGTTGAAGAACTATTCTCAGGTTCAGAGTCTGAAGTAATTCAGAGTCTGAGTGAGTTCAGAGTCGTGTGCAGTGGATAGAAGTAAAGAACAGAGAAAGAAAGAACACAAGCAATTATACAGGTTCCTTCCACAAACCGGAAGTAATCCTGTCCTCCTTGCACTTCCAAGGAGAGTTCCACTAAAATGTAATCTCAAATTA
>Ga0228711_1005167_pt1 | contig 19926 bp, 9 predicted proteins | sample MedpolnodulmetaG_2_FD_177996 | JGI IMG/M metagenome (GOLD analysis project Ga0228711, IMG submission 177996) | Root nodule microbial communities from Medicago polymorpha collected in Santa Monica, California, United States - brown nodules | ecosystem: Host-associated > Plants > Roots > Nodule... | reverse complement strand
GAGGCTACGGAGGTAAGGTTTGTTTCCGGGGTGAAAGAGACCTTGATGGTCAACATGACACCCAGACAAACCGTGCTTCGTTGCAGCGTGTTGCCTTTCCCGTTGACCGGTCATATAACCCCTGAGTTTCCAAAGCAGCCTCTTTTTACGAAAGGCCAACGATGGAAACACATTTTGCATAAAATGAACATGAGGAGAGGAGGAGAGAGTTTGTGAAATGGTGTGAGAAATGTGAAGGTTGCATAGTCAAAAACATGTTTCAAAGGAGTTTTACCAACCATTAATGCTGGTAAAAACCTTTGAAAACGTGTTTCTTTTGGTGCAGACCACCGACCAAAACTGATACGGTTCGAATTTCAAAATCCGGACAACTCAAATAATTTCCGGATTATGTAATCCGAATAAATACGATCATGGAGTGAAACAAAAGGAAACTTGACCTTTCTGTAGGGTGATGGATGGTTCGGATAATAGTCTATGTAGGTGATTCGTGATAATGTGTCATGTTTTAATTAATCACGTGTTTTATGTTTTTTTAATTGTGTGTTAGTTATGTGTTGTTGAATTACGTTGATGTTTTGAATAATATATATGTTATTTAAACTTTCATTATGTTTTAATTTACATCAAAGATGTTCATTTAATCGATAAAATAACCAAAGATATGCATTCCGGATTATGAAATCCGGATTCACATAGGGCATAAGTGTATTCTGGATTACTAAATTCGGAATACTTCAACATAAGATTCTTTTGTATGGACCACATTGCACCAAGAGTTTTTGTGGTCCACAACATCCAAGGACCTCTATAAATAAGTGTTCTCCAGTTTTCAGCTTCAATACCAGCAAAACATACAAACACACCAAAGAAAACTATGCAATTTTTTGTCATTAAGCTGAGTATCTTTCTAACGCGGTCGCAAATATATATCTCTCTATTTGACCGCGTCCGCATGATGAAGATCCTCCGCATGCTGACAAAAATATATAGATACAAAGAGGTTGCCATATATTTGAATATCAAGAGGTTTCTATGAGTTAGATCTTGCTACATGCCAGATGAATATGTCATTTGGCAAGGCAGCAGGATCTAACTCAGAGAAAACCTCTTGAAACACCTTCTCTTTTAAGCATTTATTACTTATTTTCCAAGAAATCTATCTAAAAAACCTTCCAAATAGGCATTTTGGTGCTGTTCGAATTATATATTCCAGAATGTTTTTGTCACTTCCGGAATATATAATCAGGATTCCCTCAGTTTCATTTGGACGGTGCGTTTCACCACAGGTTTGGACAGTTAATGGAGTTTTAATGCGTTTTTTTGGACGGTTTTGAATGACAAACACGTTTTCCTTGACTTCCAAATGACCTAGGAATTGGTTTAGGCTATAAATAGGCTTGCATGTTTATCAAATTCCTTCATTCTTCACTTCATCTCTTTTCTTTCATTTTCTTCAAATTTTTTAAGTTTTGTAAGAGTGTTTGTGGTATCATGGTCATTGTTGACCGTTCATATGACCCCTGCAATTGCATTGCAACTTATGCGGGGATTATATAACGGTCAACAGAGACCCTTGACATCATAAAAAGACAGTAAAATTTCATATCGATGGTGTCCGGATTTTAAAATCCAAAAATCACTAACAATCTAGTTTGAAAAATAAAATTCGGACCGAAGATAATTTTGGCATTTTTGCAGGGCACGTGAAAAGGCAGCAGGATGGGAAAAGTAATACCCGAGTAAAAATTACCATTACATATGTGTTGGTCTTCTTCAACAATCATGAGTATTTAACATGTATAGGTTGGACCACATACAATCACAAATTGATATTGAAGCACTCTAAGTGCTCATTCTACATCCAATTCGTGACACCCTTTTTTTGGTAAAATTTGTGACACCCTTTAATTGCCTTTAATGTAGAGTTAATGTTACTTTATGAAGAGATTTTTAAAAATTTAATTTTTTCAGAGGGAGAAATTTAAAATTTATTATTTATTAACATACAAACTGATTCTAGACCTATGAACATTTAACCATTGACATGACAACAAATCACAAAAGATGTGAGCGTATGTCTATCCTAAACTAAATCTAAAATTAGTTTAATTCTAAATGATGTCAAAATAAGGTTTAGATTAGATACGATGTATGTAAGTCTCTTTCAATAATCCGTAACATTTAGGACAATAGAAAAAGATTATTGAATCATGCATGTTTTGGAGTTCTTCTGCCTTCAAACTTCCAAGATCCTTTGACTTATCTATATAGCATCAACTATATGATTGAATCTTGGATTCATGCTTATTATAATATTTCCAACGATCGTTTGATCAGATAAATTTTCCCCACAACTCTTCATGTTTTTTGTCAACGTAATTACCTTTATGAAGGACTTTGTAATGCTTTCTTTCTCCATATAGAGTTTCATAATGCCTTCGAAGTGTTTGCAATCACATCTTCTTCAACTTTTTGTGTCTAAATATGCATTGTTCAGATTGTCCCATGCTTCCCTTGTTGAAGACGCCTCTAAGACACGTTCAAAGATCAATGTATTCACACACCGCTGAATCATAAACAACGTTGTCTAATCCTTCTTCAATTCATTTCCTTGTACGCAACTATCTTTGTGTTTGTTACATTGGCACCAAGCTCCTCCACACCGAAGTTCAACACTTCCAATATACATCTTGGAAGGCAAACATAACCTTCGTTTCTTTGTGCCATCTATCATAGTTCTTGCCATCAAGAGCGGAAAGAATCCCACAAAAGTTGTTAAAAGCATATCATGATTTCACAATTTTTCAATCGAACTTGGCTCACAATACCAATTGTTGGATCAACAATGAATAATGGGAGAAATAATATCGATTAAGTGTGAAATTGAATTAAAAATTGAGGGATACAAACACACATTAGCATAGGCATCTACTTATACTAGTACATAGAGTTCACTTGGTTACTTGCTACACAAGCAATCCAACTAACAACCTTCTAACTAACTCTAAAACTGCCTAACTAACTCAAACTATGAATTAACCAACTCTAACACTCTTAAATTACATTCATATATTTATTTTTATTTTTAGGGGAAACTTTAAACAAATGGTTTCATCTATTTTTTGTTTAAAAATTCATATTGTTAAAACGACGTAATTTTAGGCTTTTTATTTTTTTTAATAAAAGTGGTACCAGAAATCCAGAATACAGGATTCGAGTTCTATTTTTCACCTCCGTCAGGGATCGGTCGTGTTTGTTCCAAAATAATAATATTTATTTGGGTTGCGAGCAACTAAATATTTCAATAGAAGTAATCATTGTACATAGTTTTTTCACACTTTTTTTTCGGTACAAAGTTTAATCGACACTTTAATGGATACTTAAGTTAATTAATTAGATATATTTTGCTTGTGGGAAATTAATTAGTTATAAGTCGGTTTGCAAAAGAGGCACGGGATTTTCTAAAAGTGTTTATCCTAATCACAAATTTGAAGGTGGAAAGTAACAATAATGTTGAAGAATCAGATGCACTTGCGAGTTGTCACCATCGAATAAGAGTATTTTATTCTCAACTCTAACGTCTCCATATTTGCACGAAAACATCACTTGTTAAATTATATAGTTTAGCTCTTAAAGGAAAAATCGAAGAAGATTGGATGAATATGCTAATCCACACATGTGAGTTATACACACATTGTTGAAATAAAAAAACTTAAGATTTTGTTTTAAAATAGCGGATGAGAAATTTTATTGATTAAAGTAACAACATTAATAAGATTTGAACTCTCTATATATAAACTCTTAACAGTTCATGTGTAAAAATGATTTGATTGAAATACATACCTTTAAGAAAAAAAATCTACAAAGAGGTAGGATATGTACGGTGTCCATATGGAAATGATCTATAAGAGAAAAAAAATATGATTTAAATATCATGTCTACACGAAAACTTTGACATCACATGATCTCCATAAAAGGGCTTCGTACATTTGAGTATATATATCTCTGATTAGTTTCTTCTAGGTAATGTGGTACTAATCACTCAGATTTGCATTGCAGCAATCAACCACACTCTTTCAAAGCAAATATCAGATAACACTCTAAGACAAGAGTATATATAAAAAATGAGTCAGGATCCGTTGACACCAGGTGCAAGTCAAAAAACTTACACTAAATCTCAACCGCTAAAATTATTTAATCTGATGGTTTACAAATAAGGCACGCGAGTTCCCCTTTCACCCTTTTTACTTGAGACAGCCGTCGCCTCCTATGCTACAACAACAACGATGAAGAACAATTCCGTAGAAATCATGTCACTGCTATATTCAATCAAATTATTTATCAATTTTGATTTTCTATGTTTCAATTTTACATTTAATATATACATTTATGATCAATTTTCTTCAATGGATCCTGGTGTTAATTTCTCAATCCACTGTTCATGGAGATTTTCGCCAACCTACATGACTGATCAGTACTTTTGTATCACCTTTACTAAGCCATAATTATAATTTACCCAAGACATCAATAAATACATTAGAGGATGCTTTAATCAAATTAGGGTGTGATGTTTTGTTGCTCTTTATTCCTTTTTCTTGATGGTGGTGGTAAAGGATTAATTGGGAGGAAGTTTCAAGGTTTATGTTGTTTGCCGTAAGGGAAGAAGTAATGTTTCAATACATGACAAGTATTTGTTTTAAACCGTTCCATAATTTGAACCACATGATCTTTTAAATTTAACGGTTGAAATTTGATATAAGTCTTTTGACTTATACCTGGTGTCAACGGATCCTGACTTATAAAAAAAATATATGATATAAATTATAATTATTTTGTTTTGACATGTGCATTGTGAAACGAAAGACTTGACTCAATATACACTATTGACCACTTATTTTCTTCTACGACATAAGCCATATGTAACTTGTTCTAAGATGTTTTATTTTGATTTTACTGATTATATCTTGTGTTTTCATTGTCTACAATAAAAAATTTAGTTCAAAATATTTTCTACAATAAAGATCTTTGAATCTTGTTTAGAAAAGACATATGTGCTATTTGTGTTTTAAGTGAAAAATAGTTTAACCTTTTCAAAAAAACCAAAAAGACAAGATATTAAACATCTCTAAACAAACATTGAAAATTTATGTGCAAACTACAAAAGTTGGATAAGTGCAAAGAGAAATTCCTGATACCCCATTGTTCTCTCTTCTTTTTTTCTTAGTATCTCTACCCTTAGTTTGAAAAGAAAAAGCAGATAATTTAAGTAATTAAGTAATTATATACAGATAACTAAGTTTAGAAAGAGATTCAAATAAAAACTGAGAGACTAAAATGACAACAAAAAAATATCCATTGTCCGTTGGCGACGAATGTTCTCTTTACTTTAGCTTTGTCCTTTATTCTAAGCTCAAATGTTTCCATATCTACACGAAAGTGTCACTTGTTAAATTGGATTAGTTTAACTCATAAAGTAACATGATAATCAGTTTAGGGAAAAATCGAGAAGCATTGGATGAATATGCTAATCCACACATCTGAATTGCACAAATAGATTAGGATACATCCCTACAAGAGAAAAGGAGAATGTTTAATAGTATAGAAATATAGAAAGAAAGAAATTGTATAATGTAATTGATAATTACAAATTTTGAATAGTAGAAGTAATGCTAGCTATAGCAAAACACACTAACTATTGGTGCAAGAAATACTAACACATAAGACTTTTATTTATATGACCAAACCTTTGCATCTTTCTTCATATTATCCAATGCAGGACTTTATTCTAATTATTATTATTGATATCCTCCTGCAAGTTGTATGGTCTGAAAGAGAGATGCAACTTGGATAATAAGTAATCGAACCTAGGACGAAGCAGGGGTTTGGTTAGAATATCAGCAAGTTGATCATCGGTAGAAACAAAGGATACTCGAAACTTGCCATTTTGAACATTTTCTCGGACAGAATGATAGGCTAAGGCTATATGTTTCATCCGAGAGTGAAATACATGATTAGCACTAAGGTGGGTAGCACCGAGGTTGTCACAATAGATGACTGGATTGGCTGTTGGGAGTGTGGCCAAGTTTAGTGAATAGGGAAAGGACCCATAACAACTCACTCGCCGTGTCAGCCAAGGCTTTATATTCTGCTTCAGTGGAAGAGCGAGCAACAAAATGTTGTTTTTCGAGAGCTCCAAGAGATGGGCGTGTTGCCAAGATATAACAGATAACCAGTGGTGGAGATATAATCATCCTTGTCGCCTACCTAGTCCGTATCTGAGTAGGCGTGGAGATTTAATGGGGTGGTTGTCGAAATCAAGACGCCTTTGTCACAGGAACCTGCCAAGTATCTGAGCACTCTTTTGAGTGCAGTTCAATGCGCTGTTATGGGGTTTTGCGTGAATTGGGCGAGTTTGTTTGTGGTGAAGGCAATGTCTGGCCGAGTAAGGCTCAAGTATTGGAGGCTTCCAACGAGCGCTCGATGCTTGGTTGGGGACGGTAGGAGATCGTCGAAATCCTTGAGTAACTTATATGTGGCAGACAATGGAGTGGATGCTATTTTTGTATCTGCCATGCCTGATTTATGCAGTAGATCAGTGATATATTTCCTTTGGGAAATGAATATGCCCGCAGTAGAGGGAATCACTTCGACCCCCAAGAAATAATTAAGACATCCAAGGTCTTTCAAAGAAAAACGAGCGGCGAGTGTGGCGATGAGTGTGAAGACCTCTACAGGAACGCATTGTTGACATCAAGCTGACGAAGGGACCATCCTTGACGAACTGCAAGTGTAAGGACAATTCGAATAGTCACCGGTTTAACAACTGGACTGAATGTTTCTGTGTAGTTAGAACCAGGGTGTTGATGAAATCCTTTGGCGACTAGTCGTGCCTTGTAACGATCAGTGGAGCCATCCGGATTTCGTTTGATACGAAAAACCCATTTACACCCAACCAAATTCTGAGCAGATGACCGGCTAACAAGATCCCATGTGTTATTGTTGTGTAAGGCATCAAATTCAGCTTGTATAGTCGAGCGCCAATCAAGGTCACGAAGGGCTTGAGTGATATTGCTGGGTTCAATGGGACATAAGGGGCGAACATGAAGGTTAAGCTTTTTGATGGGTTTAACAATGTTGTTTTGAGAACGGGTGATGATCCCACTGACGTTGGTAGACTGGTTGTTGTGTGGGGAGCAGTGGGTGGGGGCGGTGGTGGAGGCGTTGGCGATGTAGTGATGTTGGCCAGTTCATTGGATGTAGGAGACGCGGGCGAGGATATTTGAATGTTTTGGGCGACCTCATTGGATTTTGGTGAAGAGGGCGAAGAAATTTGAGTGGGTTCGGCAAGCTCGCTGGAAATTTGTGAAGAGGGCGACTGTTGTTGAGTGGTGTGAGCGAGGTCATTGGGCATTGGTGATGAGGGCGCAGACGGGTGAGTGATATGGGCGAGCACATTTGAGATTGGAGTTGTGGGATGTTGAATGATTTGAGTGAGCTTGTTTTGGTTTGGTGAAGCAAGCGTCGAATCTGGGGCGAGTGCCTTTGTTTGAGTAGCAAGGGAGCTAAACAGAAATTCTGATTCGACAAACTTTACATGGCGAGAGGTGTAAATCTTGTTTGTTGTGGGATCGAGACACAAGTATGCATGTTGATCAGCCGAATAACCTACAGAAACACACATAACAGACTTTGTCCAAGTTTATGGTTAACATATGGCTTAATTCAGGGAAAACACAAACGTCCAAAACATTTTAATTTATGATAGTCTGGGCTAATGTTGTGCAACTTGAAATAGGGTGGTTGATACCTAAGAATGGGAGTGGCAAGGTGATTTATAAGGTAGGCAGCAGTAGTCATGGCGTGAGGTCAGTATGTGAGGGGTATGCCTAAGTGATGGAGAAGAGCGAGACCTATTTCGAAAATGTGACGATTCTGGCGTTCTGAAATTCCATTATGTTCAGGTGTGTGGGGTGGAGTGGTGTGATGACTTATACCATGATTGCTTAGAAAAGGGCGAAGACCAATGTATTCGCCACCATTATCTGTGTACAATATTTTTATTTGTTGTTTATGGAAATTTTCAACAAGGGTTTTAAATTTGGGAAATATGATTTGTATATCAGATTTACGTTTCATTGGATAGAGCCAAATATAACGGGTGAAGTGATCAACAAACATGCAATAGTAGCGAAGACCATCAATAGATAAAAGTATTTCTAATGGATAAGACGATATAAGAGTAGATTCATGGAAAGGAAGTTTGTGACTTTTACTAATTTGGCATGAATTACAATCAGATTGCTGAAATTTATTTGTGCCTAAAGAAAAATGCTGGGAAATAAATTAGAAAATAAAGGATGATGGGTGCCCAAGCTTATGGTGCCATGACGTGGGTGAGTCCTTGCGAACGGTGTGAACAGCTGGTGTGGGGGCAGGCCATCGATAAAGTCCATCGACACATGAGCCTTTATGAGTTTTTTGGCTAGTCTGTAAGTCCTTCACATAAAAGAAATGTGGCAGAAAAAGAACAACAGAGTTAGTTTGTTTGGTAAGTTGGGAGACAAAAATAATTTTTTGTTTCATAGAGGGAACGCTCAAAACATTAGACAAGGATAAATCATTAATTAAAAGTGTTCTAGAGTGAGATGTTTAAACATGAACCGTTGCCCATGAACAGCGAGTCAGGACCCATGTAGGGATAACGGATTGCCATATTTGCAAGGTCATTTGTTATGTGATGTGTTGCTCCACTATTAACCAAAAAAATCAGTTTATGGGGGACTAGCAGTTGCAATGTTAACCTGAGGCGAGTCACGAGGAGGTGGAGGGATACCAGGATGTTGCTGTCTAACGGTGCGGCAATGGGATAGAACATGTCCTTTGACATTACACCGATGACATTTGCCGAGGAAGGGTTTGCGATTTCCAGGGAGTTGATTTGATTGTGTAGGGAGCTGGGCAGGGCACGGTTTGTTGTAGTTGGATCTCACCTGAGCATTCAAGGCAGTGAGTGGGGCAGGGGATTGTTGCTGAACAATGGCGATTGAGAGTTCCTGGATGAGAAGCTTCTCAGTCATGTCTTCAATGGATACAAGTGATCCAAGCGATGCAAGGAGATCGCATGTCTGCTTCAAGAAGTGCATATAGGTGGTGATGGATTGAGTACCTTTGGATGCTGTCAGGAGGTGCTCCTTTAGTTGCTTGAGATGGTTACGAGAAGCCTTGGCATAGGTGTTTTTGAGGAGGGTCCAAAGATCATGTGAGGTCTTTGTTTGGGACACCAGGGAGGCGACCTCATTTGAGAGGGTGGTGAGGAGGGCGCCATAGATGAGACGATCCTGTCGTCGCCATGCTTGATAGGCAGGATTTTATGTTGTCACTGGAGTCTCGATAGTGGTGGTGATCGTTTTGGACGGCGCCGGTAACGATCCATCTGGGTATTTGAGGAGATCATAGCCATCAAGGAAAGCGTCAACCTGGAGTTGCCAATTAAGGTAATTGACGGGAAGAAGTTTGGTTACACTGCCAAGGGTGATGCAGGCAAGTGGTTTGGATGGTTCATAGGGGTTGGTGATTGAGGTATAGCTGTCGGAGGCCATGGCGGCGAGGGTGGCAGCTGAGGTTAGGAACAACGTCCTTATTTAGAGGGAGAGGGGGCTGGACCGTTTCAGATTGATAACATATAGAAATATAGAAAGAAAGAAATTGTATAATGTAATTGATAATTACAAATTTTGAATAGTAGAAGTAATGCTAGCTATAGCAAAACACGCTAACTATTGGTAGAAGAAATACTAACACACAAGGCTTTTATTTATATGACTAAGTCTTTGCATCTTTCTTCATATTATCCGATGTGGGACATTATTCTAATTATTATTATTGATAAATATTGCACATGACAATTAATGATTAAGGAATCATAAATTAATAATAAAAATACACATTACTATTTTCATCAAATAATAATTAGACCTTAAAAAATCAAATAATAATTAGAGGAACGTTGGCAACGGATGGGGCAGGGGTGAGTTTTAGCGGCATCCCATAAAACCCGCACCCGCACCCACACGTTTATCATCGGGGTTGGTAGAGGGTGGTCGGGTTTTGCACTCCTACTCATATGTAGCAATAACAAAATTTAAATTATTATGAAAATTGTATTATTTTTTTTTTAATTGAGATATGATTAAACTTTATAACTCCTTCAAAGAAAAATGATTAAATTTTATAACATATAATTAAGGGTTAATATAGACCTTTATCCCCCTGTAATATAGGGCACTTTTGGTTTTGCCCCTGTAAAAAAAAATTGGATTCGGTCCTATTTTTTTTTGTTTTAGAATACCCCCTGTGCATTTTCGCTGAGTCAGCACGCCACGTCATCCAAAAAAGGTGACGCATCGTGCCACATCAGCGAAAATGCACAGTCAGCTGGCCTAGAGGGTATTCTAAAACAATTTTTTTTTACAAGGGACAAAATCAAAAGTGGCCTATATTACAGGGGTAAAGACCTATTAACTCTATAACTAAATATTAAAAAATTAATAAGTTTGTGTATAAAACTGTTTTTGTTTAAAAAGAAGGAAAAATTACATAATTCGCCCCTTAATTTAATATTAGGTAACACTTTCGTACTTTGTTTTTTTCCCCAATTTAATCCTTTATATTATAAAATGTCATTATTTTATAATTTTTTTATGAGTTTTTTTCAATGAAATATGAGTTTCAGGTTTGTATGATGAAGATTTGGATTTATTTATGAGTTTGATTAGTTTTTGATGATTTTTGTTGGAGTTTTTGAACATTTTTTTATAAAAAGAATAACTATGTTTACATTTTATAACATACAGAACTAGATCGGAACAAAAAAAAGATACATGACGAAAGTGTTACCTCAAATTAAATTAAGAGACGAATTGTGTAATTTTACCTAAAATAAATCTTTAACTAACAAGAGGGTTTGAATATAGGACAGGTATCAACGCTCTCATTTTCGTCCAGACTCTATATTGAGGAACTTGCACTGCACTTGATCAAAACATGATTTCTCTATCAAGGTTGGGATGGATTTGAACATATCCTACAAATGCGATTAATATATCCATGTCTATTTTAGACTTCTCTTATGATCCACAATGTTTGGTTGGTTTCCACTTACAATATAATGCCCTTCTCGTGGATCAGATAATCACAACTACTAACTCAACACTATGTTTTCCCTCAAGGAAAAACCAAAATTGCAATCAAGAATCAACTTAACTATGTGACCAAAACAAATGTTTCCCACTATTAAGTAGCAAAACATTTCAAATTCATGCTATCATATTAAGAAAGTCATATACATGTCCTTTGGTCTTGCAAATCCTCAAACAAATCATTATCATCATGCACAAGCACTACTAAAAAAACAAAAATTAGTGAGGAATATTTAGTGAGGGAAAACGTGAAATCCCTCTCTAATTCCGTCACTAAATTTTGCGACCAAGGAATTTGTGAGGAATTTCATTTTTTCCGTCACTAATTTCCCTCACTAATTTTGCTTTTTCTAGTAGTGAAGTATTGATTGACTATATCCTTGGCCATTTAAACTTTATGCATCAATAGTATTTTTTTTATTTAAAATATGTAACTGCTAACATTGTAATGTTCGCTAGGGCAACAAGTTCTTCGCCTAGCAAACAGTCATAAAATGTAATTTTTTTTTTTTATAGAAAATAAGTAGATCTGTTTGGCGAACATGTCCTCACCTAACAAATTGAGAAGAAAACAAAGTTTTTCAATTTCAAGTTTATTATCAATGCAAAACTTTATCTCCTTCCAAAACTTAATCTATTCACAAGTACTTAAAATGAGTGCTTATTTTACGTCATTAACTTGACATATTCTTTGTTAGGATGGCCAAAATGAGACGGACAACACCCCATCCTTCGTTTTCCTTCAGTTCGGGAGGAGTTCCATGAATTTGCGGTACAAGTGATGTGAAGCCCATATCCTCCCCCAATTTCTTATTGCTGAACAAGGCATAAATCTCGACTCGTGTATCACTCAATCAATCTCCGTGACGTTCTCTTCCATCCCCACTTGCGAAAATAACTCTTCTTTGTCAACCAATCCTTCATATTCTTCACTAGAAATCTTCACTGCTTCTTGATAAAAAAGTATTTGGCCTCCTCAGTACATAGCAATTCTTAAGGAATTTCCATTATGTGAGGCATTATTTTTTCTGTTATTCCTATTATGCCACAAATTCTTGATGAAGTCGATAAATAATTAAATGATTAATTTATAAAATTTGATGATAATTTATTAAAAGAAAGAAATTGAAAGAACTGTTATTTATAATTTATTCAAAAGATCTTTGAATTTTGTTTAGATAAAACAAGTATGCAGTTTGTGTTTTAATAGAAAAATAGTTTACTCTTAAAACAATATTGTTTAAGAATTTATTTTTTTTTCTTTGGAGTAAAACAAACTTATTAAAATGCTAAAATAACGAGAGGACAGTCAAATTGACTATGAGTTGGGACATACCCCCATCAACATTCTTAAAGCCAAACACATACGACAAAACCTCTCAAGCCCTAGAAGATTTTATATCACAACGTTTCTCAGACTTCTCCTACATCTATATAAGATTTTAAACTTCCTTATTTCTCCTACGTCTATATAAGATTTTAAACTTCCCTAAACAAATACCATAATTTTATATACAAGATACAAAAGTTAATTAGATGTCGGTTCTTTTCTCTCAAGCAATTTATTTTTACATACGGAAGCATATAGAATGGAATCCTAGATCACTTTTTTAAATAATTTTATATACAAGATCAAATTTCTTACCACTTGAAATAATTTTTTTTTTTATTTCTTTGAAGGGTGGAACAATTTATTATTTGTTCTACAAAAGTTAGATAATTGTAAAAATATATTCATCACTGTATGCATGCAGGTGGTGTATATCTATATATTTTGGTCTTCTAAAAAAAATCTAAATATTCTGGTCCTCTAAGAAAAAAACTATATATTCTGTTCTTGGACGGCAAGGCACAATATTCTCTGCCAATCTTAGGACCATAACCAAAATCCTATGCCAAACACAAAGCTATTAATTAACTAGATAATGGCGCATCATATCATTCTCTTATCAATTTTAATTTACCCTCCCAATCCCATTCCACATGATATACCTAACAATGCTTTTATTAAATTTAAGGGGTAGAGGCTAGAAACAATGTTAGTTCCTACAATATATATTATTTTAAACAAATGGACCAGCCCAACAAAGAAAAAAAAAACACACAAGAAAAATTAAAAGCTCTTAGGATATTCCCTCAAAAAAGCTCCTAGGATTTGGAACATATTTTTTTATTAAAGAAAAAAAAAAGAAACTTATTTTTATAAGCTAATATGGTAAAAGGGACTAGTTCATGAAACAAAGTAAAAACATTCTCCCTTGGCCAATCAAATCAATACTGAATTTAGCAAAACAATTATCCACATGGTAAAAGGGACTAGTTCATGAAACAATTGATTTGCTTCACGATGAACATATCAAATCTTATAATAGTCTAATTGACAAATGGAAGACATGATACGAGTACAAGAAATGACCACATAACAAGAATCTCACAATACAACCACCATGATTACGTAACCTTAAAAAAATCCCTTAAAATTAGCACTAACCGAAGCTCTTTTAATATGGCCCATAACTCCACCATAATAATAGAGTCATATGATTGGAAAATCCAAGGATGAAAGAAACCAAGTGGTCACACACAACCCCCACATAAGTAGCTCTAGGACTCTTCAACGGAACCTACGAAGACGTTGATCATTAGTAAAAAGACACCCTAAGCAATCTTCTAAAGGAAATATCTCAACACCTTTGGATTTGGCCACTTTCAAACCCTACAAAAGCTATCAACCACGACGTAATATTGTGTGTGTATCATGTGTGGGTGATTTCATTGCTTACATAATTTCAGAAGGTATTCAAAATCATATGCGACAAATATTTTAACAAACAATATATCAATTTTTTTTTTTAGGGAAACGTGCTTATAGCATTTCATTAATAATAAGAGTTTCAATACAATTGGGTATATCATAATAGACAGCGGGACTAGTCAGAAACGCGGCATCTCTTGCAAGTGCATGAGAAACCCCGTTAGCTTGTCGCCTAACAAACTCCACCCTAGAGTTAGAAAATAAAAGCCTAAACAAAGAACGACAAGAAGTAATAATACAACCAAATTCAGACGTGTCATTCCTGTCAGAAAGAAAAGCATCAACCGTCAACTTCGAATCTGTTTCAAAATCCACATTATCGAACTGCATATCACTGAGCCACTGCAAAGCTGAGAATAGACCTAATGCTTCGCCCACATCCACCGGAAGGAAGCAAGGATGCGTCAACGTTTTTGCCAACACAAAGCTACCATCATGGTCCCGGATGCAGATGCCAATACCTGTTCGATTAAGAGAGTTTGAAAAAGCAGCATCAATATTGCATTTGTACCGTCCCAACAAAGGCCGTTGCCACCTAATGGCAGTGTGTAAAGCCAATGCTGGAGAATCCCCATTGTGGGGCAAAGACGACGCAGTGGAACCAGTAGGGACCCGAGCGTCATGAGTGTTTGCTAATTCCCAGTCCACAACCATAGTACGGGCTCGCTCCACCACCAAAGCACTAGTTTCTGTAACGTCGTCCCAAACTTTAAGGTTACGGTGTTTCCAAATGCTCCAGAGCACGGTTGCGAAGCGCTGCAATAGATCAACAGATAGTACTTGAAGAAGAGAGAAAATAGCATCTGTGGCCGACGAGGTCGTCGAAAGGGCATGATGGATGGAGCCCCATAAGCCGGTCCGATTCCACACCTGGGTAGCAAACGGACAGACGAAGAAAACATGGGCCAAATCTTCATGTGCTGAATCACAGCTTGCGCAATTCGTAGGACAATTGACACCTTTGTCGAGCAGGCGTACGCGTGTCGGTAAATAGCCTCTACAGATACGCCAAAGAAGATTTTTTACCTTCGGGGGAACTTTGAGATTCCAAATTCCCGTCCAATATCCCGGACGCCACAAGTAAGAGGAATCAACCAACTCTGATACACATAGCCTGTATGCACTCCGAACCGAGTAACGTCCATTACGTTCGGCTTTCCAAATAATTCTGTCACCGTCGACCTGGGGAATAAGAGGCGTGTGTAGAATCTTCTCAGCAATATCGACACTAAAAACCTGTCAGACGGCGTGTTCGTGCCCGCTTTTGTCATGTAAATTCATCAGACTATTAATATTAAGATTTGAGACAAAATGAGCACCAGGTATATCGCTTCGAATGCACTCCCCATTGGTTAACCATGGTTCATTAAGGATAGGGATAGACGCACCTGAACCAATACTCCATTTTGCACCACCCCGTACTATGAATCTAGCGCCCATAATACTCTGCCATACGTAGCTAGGGTTGTGGCCAATTTTTGCCGTGAGGAAAGTACCATTAGGGAAGTAGCGCGCTTTGAATATGCGAGTTACAAGAGAGTCTGCTTCCGTGATGAATTTCCAACCCTGTTTACCTAACATAGCAAGATTAAACACAGAAAGGTCTTTGAAGCCCATACCTCCATGGATCTTTGGTGCAGACAATTTCTCCCAACTCATCCAATGAATGCCGCGTTGCGAGGTGCGGCCATGACCCCACCAGAAAGAATTCATCATCTTCTCAATTGAATTAATTAATGTGGTTGGTAAGCGGAAGATACTCATAACATAAGAAGGGATAGCCTGCAAAACAGATTTAATCATAATCTCGCGACCTGCTTTTGAGAGACATTTGCCACTCCAAGAGTTGATTTTCTGCCATACCCGATCTTTGATATAAGCAAAAGTTGCATTGCGATTACGACCTATCATAGATGGTAAGCCAGGATATTTACCCGTGCCCAAAACAACCTGAACGCCAAGGATATTTGTAATAGTTTGTTTAAGCGGATCAGGGACATTCCTGCTACAGAAAATTTCGGATTTAGGTAGGCTTATAGCTTGACCAGATGTTGTTTCATACGTCGTCAGGATGTTCTTCAAAACATTTGTTTGATTTTCATCTGCTTTGAAAAAAAGAAAACAATCGTCAGCAAATAAAAGATGGGAAACAGAAGGTGCCCTGCGACATATCTTGGTGCCTGTGAGTTCGCCGCGAGATTCCGCGTCGCGAATAAGTGCTGATAAACCTTCAGCACAAAGAATAAACAAATACGGAGAGAGGGGATCCCCTTGTCGGAGACTGCGTCCCGGGATAATAGGTCCAACCTGTTCCCCGTTGACAAGAACGGAATAGTCCACCGACTCAACACACATACTCATCCAGTGGATCCATCGATCATGAAAACCCATCTTAGTCATGACTGCACGAAGGTACTCCCAGTCCATACGATCATAGGCTTTGCTAATATCAAGTTTCAAAGCAACGTACCTATCTGCGCCTCTTGTCTTAGTCTGCATAAAATGGAGTACCTCAATTGCTACCATGGCATTATCCAAGATAGAGCGGCCCGGAACGAAAGCATATTGGTTGTCGGAGATGCATTGAGATAAGACAGGCTTCAGCCTATTGGCTAACACCTTGGCAATAATTTTATATAAAACATTGCATAGCGCAATAGGCCGCCAATCCTTCATGCTAACCTGCGAGGAACCCTTAGGAATTAACGCAATATTAGTTATATTCAAGTCGGGAGGAAATTGACCTGTGTCCAACCAAGCGCAACATTCTTTGAAAATATCATCACTACATAAATTCCAAAAATGTTGATAGAACCCCGGGCTGTAGCCATCAGGACCTGAACATTTATCAGGGTGCATAGAAAAAATAGCAGAGCGAAATTCAGCCTTTGTGAAAGGTTCTGTGAGCTTATCGTTGTCGACAGTAGAAATAGAAGTGTATAACATCAATCACGGGGGACAACACACCTCCTTGCTTCTGAAAAATATTCACGATATAATTTCGTGCAACCTCGCGTAAACCAGCTTCATTAGTGATTTTATTACTTGCATCATCATCAAGGGAAGTTATGCGATTTACCTTTTTTCGAACTGTGGCGGAGGCATGGAAAAATTTTGTGTTGCGATCGCCGTCCTTGTACCAATGAGGTTTGGCACGTTGTCGCCAATAAGCATCATCTTGGGATAAGAGCCGCTGCATACGGTTTCGAAGCTCAAGTATACGCCCCTGATCTTCACCACTAGCGCCAATCTGTATGTCGTGTAATTGTTGTCGACAAGCTTCAATGTCCTTTTTTAACTTGTGACAATGTGACTTCTTCGACACCCACATGTCTTCCGCGCATGAAGAGAGTTTCGGTGCAAGAGCAATTGAAGCGTAAACCTGCCAAGAGTTAGTAACAAGATATGTGAACCCCGGCTCAAGGTGCCACGCATTCTCGTAGCGAAAATGTCGTTTGTGAACCCGGGGTCGAGGTGTAGGCGCAATAGTCACAAGAATAGGATAGTGATCAGAAGAAGGTGCCACAAGAGTTTCAACAATAGCATTCGGAAATAAATTAAACCACAAATTATTAGCAAGTGCACGGTCTAACCTTTCTTCCACCGCGCGCATAGTACCAAGACTTTTAAACCACGTGTACGGATAGCCTTCAACTGGGATATCGGATAAGCCCGAGTCAATAACAGCTTGTCGAAAACCATTGATGAGCCAAGGAGGACGAAGATTACCTCCCCTTTTTTCACTTGCATCTAAAATGTCGTTAAAATCTTCGAAAATACACCAAGGACCTGAAAATTGGGAGGAAAGTTGTCGAAGGAAATTCCAAGCGGCTAATCTACGACCTCCATTAGGATAGCCATAATAGCCGGTGACACGCCAATTACCAGTAGTATTGTTAGCAATTTCAACCGTGATATGATTACTTGAAAAATTTACAAGTTGGCAATTTAGAACATTATTCCAAAATAAAGCTAAACCCTTGGCTCGACCGGTGCGGTCGACATGAAAACAGGAATCGTAACCAAGCAACAAACGAAGTTCTTCAATTTTATTTCGGTGAGCTAAAGTCTCACTTAAGAATAAAAGGTCCGGATTGAAGTGCCGGATTAGGTACTTAAGATTAGGAATTGCACTCGGACTACCCACACCCCGGCAATTCCATGCCACTAAACTCATTTATCTAGGCAGGCCTGATCAGCATGGCCTCCCGTTACATCTTGTTCATCAAAGATGCATGCTTATTATTAAGCAGAGAGAGAGATATATTACAAAAATCATAGCCTTATATATCCAATAAATTAAAACACCTTAACATATACAAATTTTTCCTTTGTCCCTATTTATAAGAATTATTTGATACATTTAACACATATTAAAAAAAAGTTAGTAATATAATTAATGTGTATGTTTTGTGTGTAATTGTTACCAAATTATACTTTATTTAACTTTTTCATCTTCTAAGAAGAAAAGATAGTATTGATAAGAGATATAAATCTTCAAAAAAGAGTAATTAAGGTATCTTAAAATTTGCAAATGTCTTATAATAAGGGGCAAACAAAATTTTCAAAAAGGTCTTGTAATTAGGACCAGAGGGAGTATAAATATTCTCAGCATGTCTTTACATTTTGAAAGTTTTGTAGGACTTTTTAATTTTTATTACTATAGAAAATATCTCTTTATGGATTTGGATTTGGTGTTGAAGCTGTGTTACATAGTTTTTAATGATCTCCTTCTCCACTCGTCAGATTTCAAATTAACCGTTGAGATTGTTTCAATTGATTTTGTTATTATGCAATATCAACCGTTTTGTCTCATATTAATGGTTAAGATTGAAAACTACATCTTTTTCTATGTAGGGGATATGAATCCTCTTTTTATATATGTGAATAGACTACTCCTTTCATTGTATGAGAGTTTCCATTTAGTGGAGGCAACTCATTAATTTAAGTAGAGGCAAAAATTAAAAATTCTAATCATTGGCAAACCAAAAAAGCTTTAATTATAGGTATGTTTCCGGGCATCTACAAAGGCCATCCCTCAATAATGTACAATAAAATAAAAACCCTTGATACTTTTTAGGTAAAGTACCATATTAGCTTAGTGTATAAATAATGGAGTACCCTCTTAATCTCTCAATCAAGAAACAGCTCAATTGCATTGTTTCCTATAGATATATACTTTGTCACACACATTATCTTCTATGGCACCTCAACCAGATCTTGTTAAGATAGGGTTAGAAGGGTTTGCTCTCATAGATAACTTTTATGGTCCACCAACAAAAAGGCAGGGACAGGGTCGTAAGGGGCTTCAAGCTAACCAATATCAGTACAACAAGGAAGAGACAGTTATCAATAGCAAAGATGCAGCTTATAATTATGGTGGAATAATGGTTGTCAATTATCCTAAGACTCGACCAAAGAACCGTTGGGGTAATATATTTAAGGCCTTCAAATCTTGAAGATTTATGTATACCAAACGCTTTGGGCTGAGGTTAACTAGAAAATCCTAGAGACCTTACCTTACTATGTTGAGTCTGCTCCATATAAGTTGTGATGTTGTTATGCTTTTGATGTATGAAGAACATATACATATATGTCATATCGTATTGTAACCAGAAAAAATATGTCATATTGTATGAGTTGTACACTTGTACTTTTGTTAATAAAATGTGTGTTTATTAGCTTAAATAAAACCATTTTTTCTCTATAAAATTAGTGGCGAAAAGGGCCGGCCCTAAGCATTGGCCAGGGGTGCGACGGCCTACGGCCCAACCCTGTAGGGTGCCTAATAAAAAAAATATTGTAGAAAGAGGGCGTATATAGTAAAGCTTAGTTCAATCAAATGTATATAGTAAAACGAATAAAAAGTCCCTAAAAAACTTAAACCCAACAACTCTTCTCTGTTTTTTT
>Ga0228711_1005164_pt1 | contig 19938 bp, 8 predicted proteins | sample MedpolnodulmetaG_2_FD_177996 | JGI IMG/M metagenome (GOLD analysis project Ga0228711, IMG submission 177996) | Root nodule microbial communities from Medicago polymorpha collected in Santa Monica, California, United States - brown nodules | ecosystem: Host-associated > Plants > Roots > Nodule... | reverse complement strand
TTGATTAATTTTTTTAATTATTAATTAAAATTTTTTTTTTTTTTTTGGTTTGGATTGTGATGTACTGGACCCATATGGTTTGTGTGAAATAATTGGCTAATTAATTAATTTCGTGATTGAGTTAGTTACTTAGAAGTGCCGTGTTGTATATGTAAACGTTTCATCTCAATTTGGTTCATTTTCATGTTTTGTTTGTGAGTTTCTCTTTCTGGTTAATGTTACATGGATGGATCAAAATATCCAGAATTGAAGAATGAAGATGTGGTAGTAGTACCTGATGGATCAACATGATTTGTTGTGAAATTTAGATAAACTTGTTATATTATGTATATCCAAACATGTAATCGAGATATCATCGGACATCTGGAGCGTGACCTGATAATGGTAATATGGTAGCAAGTGGTCTACCAAATTTTAGATAGATTTTAATATATTCTTAAAATTTTACAATATCAACTTTTAAAGTGAGGTTTATCGACGACTTATAAACATATATTCATGTCATGTAAGAGACTTTTAAAAAATTTAGTCTTCCCTTCCATTTAGATTTTCTCTTTAGGCATATAAGAGCTATGAATTAGGTGATCCCCTTGCCAATGGGACCTTGTTGTATTGGGATTGGATTTGTTCTTTCATTAAAAATTAATGAGACATATATTGCTTATATTATCTTCGGTCTAATTAATTAGAATTAGAACTAGAACGTGAGGTTGTGATCAATATTAGCAATAGTTATTTTGTAATGTCCCAAACATGAAACATGGGATGGAAACTGATCGAGAATAATTTAACAGGATGTGGACAGTAAACATATACGTGGTGAAAAGTTGGGGATTTCGATAACGAAAGAACAAATGAAACAGAACAAAAAACATAGTAATAGCACCAATCACACACATAAATATTTAGCTGTATCCACTTGTATTCAACTTCTTAACTTTTCCTCATTCACAAACCAAACACCCACTACCCCTGTTTATCTAGGATATGATTTTTTTGACTAAAAGCATCGATATCAAAACAGTGATCGAACAGTACTCGTGTGTTCCTTTTCAAATACGTTGCAAGACTAGATTTAGCTTCATATGTCAGCAACTTTTCTTCACCCTTAAAGTTTAGATTATGAGAAATAAATTACACAATTAATGTCGGCATAAATTTATAATAAGATTTATATATTTGCATTTATAAACGTGTTACCTTGGAATAAAAATTCCAGTTATGCCAAGTATTGTTTGTAAGTAACGTAACACTCAGTTACAGCTAAAACAGGTGAAGAGTGTGTGATGATACAATAATACATAAGTCACACTTTGATTCTATTATGAACTTAAAAAGTATCTAGTGGGCACATATCATAGACTTTGTGAAAAAGTTCATCTTAGAAACGTTAGGAAGGCATGAGGTCGCAATCATGATGACCTAAATAGATTTAGATTCCACACAAATGTGTTACACAATAATTAAATTAATTTTAAATTAAGTCTAATGAAATAAATTATTTAAAGATAATTTGGTAAAGATGTGTAACGTGAGCCAATATATTTTAAATCCAATGACTTTTGTCAAGTAGTCTAGTGGTTGAAGATCACACATATTAAACGTGGAGAAATGAGGTATCTGAGATTCAAACGCCGACTTCTGCATATATTATGTAATGTCCCTATCAACTGAGCTAAACTCGTAAATATTTTTTAATACTAGAGATCTTAATTTAACTACATATAATCTATTTTATTACACCTTACGAATTGGCTTACTAACTACTAGTGGTACCAACGTACAACTGCACAACTTGCTTCAAAAGAAAGCTATTTCATGTTATCCATTTAATAAACATCAATAGTATTTGCACGTTATTCATATGATATGATGGTAGTTATATATATTTTTTCAAATGATAAAAAAGAAACATACATTCTAATCAAGAATCTACAAATATAATATCTATATATTATTGCATATTTATACGGGGACAACCTGAGAACTATGCATAATAGTATATATTTTGTCAAAAAACTTGAGAACTATGCACTAATAGTATATATTGATTTTTTTTAATTTTTTTAAGAAAACACTGTTAGTGAATAATGCTCTTTCTCTTATGATAAGGTATATAAATCAGCATCATTTAATTCAAGTATACCCTATAGGCCTATATCATCATATTATAGAATCCGTAATTAACACATCAAAATCAAATCTTTGTATGTAGCTGACACTACAACTTGAATTATGAATTTCTCACGAAGCTTCAAAATCAGCAGAACATGATAGAGTATAATCAAAGATAACTAAATATATCAACCAAAATGAGTACATGTTCTTGTCCACTAGGAAAACTAATGTTCTTTTAGGGTCTTTCTCTATATGGATAAAAACTTGAATATCAACCACATAAAAACAATAATGTAGTATGAATCTTAACTTAGTTAAAAACATAAACCATATCACCATCATATGCATGAATAATGATCGATAAAACCGTACTCCGACATATGACCTGCTAAAACGCAGTTAAATTGTCTTTTATATTTTATTTGGTTACAATCATAGAAATGCTAGAACAATCAATCAATTTCCGTTCAGAAAGTTGAAAGCACGATAAAGATGTAGGACATGTATATACTGATCCATCAAACTAGTCATCATGATAAAACCTTAACATTTGTCTTTTCAGTTTGTCCTCATATAATTGTCAAGTGATACTGTTTATATATTGCTGGAATTGTGGAGAATCATACACATATCTATTATCAAATAATTTATATGATGCTTACATGCATGAACCATCATATATAGATAAAGATACATCCTTTCTAATTATTTCACAGTTGATAACTATGACAAACAAATCTTCATCGGCATTGCAGGGATATGCAGTGCACAACACACAACAGGAGAATCCACATTGATATGTTAGAATGCAAAGGAGTATTTAATATATATATATATATATATATATATATATATATATATATATATATATATATTTATTTATTTATTTTTATTTCATGAATATATGGATTGACAGCGATTTAATAAAATCACGTTGCCACCATAACATTTTTCAAAATCGTGACGGCTCATTGTGATTTTGATATTTGTTAAATACATTCCACCACAAAAGATACATATTTCAATGAAAATGTAGCTTATCATTTATAGGTCAGTAATTATTAGTGTATAGTCAGAATCACTATAAGATTCACAGAAACAAAATTTGTAATTTTGTTGAAGTTTTAAAGTGTAGTTTTTGTCGGATGAATTACAATAACACACTATAATTCGGTCAAACTTATCAACTATGCAAACGTACAAATGAATTAATTTATAGCTACAATTCAAACTAGTCAATCATCTTGGAAATGAAAGGAAAGAAAATAATGAATGTTGATCTTATCATGTGAAGATTTCAGGTTGAGGAAAGATGTTCAGAGTGACATAAAGGAAGAAAACATTTCCAAAAATGAGGGAACCGTTTTCAACCTCTATCTTGGCTGGGAAGATGAAAAGGAAAAAATGGAATGGAATGATATGAAGATTGTTCAATCAAATCACTTAACCAAACAAGGAAAAAGGTGTCTAGCTTCCCAAAGTGTAGGAAAGTTCAGATCTGTAACACTAAAAAACTCTTCTAGGGTGGATGCTGAGAGCAAATGCTCATGTGTCGACCATAAATTGTCAGTAAATCGAATTATCAAAAGGCAAAAGGTGTCAGTAAACAAATTTTTTTACTGAGCAATAAGTAATTTGGATATTCATGTGAGGATGGTTTAGATCAATTTTAAGATAAAAAATCATTAGATTCAAAGATTAAAATACACTTGGTTTAGTTGGACTTGTGTTAGATGACTCCTTTAAAATATATGGTTCAACTAAATGTGATTTAGTTTGTACCAATTTCCGTTTGACCTAAATTCTAAGATGCGATCATACAAGTACCAATGCACCAGATTCTATCAGAACTCTGCCATTAAATTTGCTTGAACATAAGTAGAACAAATGTAATTGTAAAATGCACTATTAATATGATTGTAAACCAGTTTGAGCCAACATATAATGATTGATCATGTATAATACATATAAAACAGTAAAAATATAGATTAAATCAAACTAATTAATAAGTATCATTAAAAAATTAAAATAAACAAATAACAGATTAATGAAATAATTGTAAAAAGAGTATTATTGCAATATCTCATTCAAAAAATTAAAATTAAAATTAAAATTATGCATTTAGTTTTGATTAGATTTGATCCGATTTTAAAAGAGGAATATGAAATCCGATCCAATCCGGACAACTTTCACAGAAAGGCACTCAATCATATTCCATTTTATATGATTTTCCACTTTTTTTAAACGAGTTTGCAATTTTTGATTTGGATACGAACACCCTTACTAGAAGAGAGATTTCTCACTGCACACTTTACATTATTGGATTACAAGTATTTGATGGAATTATTAAGGGTGTTCATATCCATACAAAGAATTTATAAATTTAGAGATTTTTAAGAAAATGCTATTTTGTTTTGTCTATCGTAATAAAAAGGAAACCTACCTTTTTAAAATAAAATTTCTATTAAAAATGATTTTTAAGAGAATCTATTAAAAACAATTTATGGTTAATAATGGTGGTTGAGTTTAACAAAAGAGGTCAGACTTCACAACGAGGTGAAATAAAGTTTAAATCAAACTATAAGAGATACTTACTTTTAATATGTGAGACGTCTCAAATAAGACAACTCTATTGAAAAACAAAAAAGTCACATTAAATGTTATTTTTAGAGTATTTTTTTCGATTCTAACTTTTTTGAATACGGTAAATAACATGAATGAAAGCTTTTAAAGTGATTTTTTAAATTAAAAGAGTTGCAACAAACAAGCTTTATATCTCTATCAAAAAGAAAGAAAGATATGTTGCATATATAGAGACAGAGAAAGAGGGTTGGGATCTTCATTTATCAAATTAGTTTATCGAAATCAACATCGAAGATAATTAAACATAAGACTTTAAGAGGAGGATATTTCAAAGTTCCAAAGAAATATGTAAAAATTTGTTTTATATTACTATCCGGCTGAACTTTACATTATTGCAGTCTCTCTTCCCATGACATCTATAAATATATTGAAGGCCGAAGAAATTGTATGCCATCCCATCTCAACAATCATACCTCCACTCCACTAAACTGACTCTTCAATTGTTGTGAGTCTAATGCCCAACCTTCTTGGACAGTAGTGAGGTGGCAATTAGATTCTGATTTTAAATAGGAAAATGCTAACCGGTGCCTCCGGGACACTGGTTAAGGATACTAAAAAGGGAAATTATATAGTAATTATTGCATTGAAAACTGTGTAATTAATCCATAAATAAGTCAACAAAATTTCCTTCTATGGTAATAAATTCCTTTTTTTGTATGCTTAACCAGTGCCCTGGAGGCATCGGTTAGCATGACCCTTTTAAATATGATAGTAAAGTTTTCTTAGTTTGTTTCATTGGACCATGTATATTTATGTGATAGTGGTATTAATGATTGTCACAACTTACTGAACAATATATTTTATGTATCCATATCTGACATTCTTATCTTTGCTATTATGCTTAGCTTTGTGCCATTTTAACCAAATAGAAATGAGCATAGGATTCTTACTGAAATATTGTCCTTCTCAACATGAAAATGTTATCCTAAGGTATTTGCAAATGAACTTTTAAGACATCAATCTTTGACAAGTTATCTACCTTATTCTGTATTTCAGCATCTTTCAATTGTGAAAAGCTTTTGATGTTGGAAAAGATTTCTGATCACCCATTTTAAAACTGTTTGTTACAGTATTTTTATGAAAAAAATCACTTATTTTTTATTTTGTTTTTAAAATAATAAAATTAAAAAATTTCATCATTTATTACATAGTTTTATAAAAAATGGCAATCTCTTTCAAAAAAAAATAAAAAATGGCAATCTAAAAACAACTAAATTGGATTTTTTTATTTATTTATAGATTTTCTTGAAAAACATTTGAGAATTTCATCAATAAATTGTCTTTTCATTTGTGATAGATATTAGATTTCCTACACTCTTGCGTTGGTGCTTGACCCTGTTGTGCTTTCTCCGCCAAAGAGGTTCCATGCACATGTAGTTTAAAATTCATACAACATAAATATATATACTTTTATGCAAATGTTATGAGAATTTGAAAATTCTCCACCCTAAAAAAAAGCTATACCATATAGCTTAAGGATTCAACGACACAAAAAATCAAACATCATGGCAGCAACATGGTTTGGTTGCTATCTCTGTCCATATTCTGTTAGCTGGTGGGTCCATACATTGCATTACATACTAATCACAAAGCTTTTCTCCCTTCCCATACGTGAAGTGCGCAACGTGTAATGTTACACAATCAAGCTTATATGCCCAATTTTTTACACAATCACAAGCTTATAATTATAAGTTGAATTTTGTGAAAACAATGACACGAATTGTTTCAAATAATAAGTAAATCATAGATATCATTTTATAGGGCATGCTTATTGTTGATATTTGGCTCAAAATTGGATGTTGAAGTTCTAGAAAAATTGTAACCCTGGAGGAGCATATTACCATTTTTGGTTCATTTTTTAGGTCTTCGCCACTAGAAATATCGTGACACTTGTGCATGAAATCGTGGCACAGTTGTTGGATAGTGATCAGTTTGTATTGTATACGGACTTGCTAATCGTGGCACGATAGAAGGAATCGTGACACGATTCCAGGGAACCTGAGCACTATATAAGGCTTAATTCTTCACATTTTTTAGAGAGCTTTAAAAGAGAGAAACTTGGGAAACCAAAGGAGAGAACTTTAGGGTTGAATGCCTTTGGTGGGAGATTATCTTGAGTTGGGAAATATTTGTGAACACCTTGGACAGCGAGATTTCATTAGAGGAATGATCAAAAAGCTTCCTTTAGTCTCTTATGATTCATCGTGAGTGTGTGTGACTTGAAAAATGGATAGGGTCTGTTCGTTGTGAGCTTTTAAATAAATTTCTTATAACTTCTTTGTACCACCTTTATCATAGTGGATCAGAGAACTGCTCTCTTTTAGAGTAGATCAATTTTGTACCAACTTGGGTATACAACATTGATGTGTTGTTTTCTTTCTTATCTTTGATGCTTTAAATATGTTTGTGATGTTGCTTCACACTTAGATCTAGGTCTGTTTTGTTGTTGTTGTTGCTTGATGCTACTTTGCTTATTGATTACTACTTTCTTTGCTCCACACATCTAAAGTTTCATTGATGTGATTTATTTTTTGTTCAAATATCTACGCTTATCAATTATCATATCTTGGAAGCTAGGCACATAAGCAAGCAAGTACGGATCCATGAAGAGTACATTGGGGGCAAGTGCCTCCACTCACTTCACTTTTTTGGGGTTAAGTATTCAATAATTTCATTTTAGTTCTAAGTATTAACCTCATATGAAAAATATTGATTTTTTTTTTTGTGATAGTTACATTCATAATGGTATGAGAGATAATTTTTATTTTGAGGGTATGAGAGATAAATTGTTTAATGATTGTTCGGTCAATTACGTACAAAAATTGTATTTGATAGTGTTGAAAATAATCATACAATAATTTTAAAATAAAAATACAAAGAGATTTTTTTTTTGAGGGAAAATACAAAGAGAGTTATAATTCATATATATTTAGTCGTAAAAAAAAAATATTACAGTATAAAATTTTGCCCCCGCGACTAAAATTTATGGATCCGTCACTCAAAGCAAGAGATCTATTATCTACATTTATGAACTATTTTCTATGACTATATACTAAAGGATCCAACCCAATATTGATTTATTTTATCAAATTGATTTGTGTAAAAAGAAAGAGTAATCCAAACCGTGCTTCATCAATTTATTTCAAATATTTTTAATAAAAGGTTTAAAACATTGTAATTTACGAGGTGAGTGAGGGATGAAAAATGATATTTTATGAAATAGGTAAACAGGGAAAAAGTGAGTTTTATTTATTTTGTAAAGTAATAAAATGAAAGAAAATAGTACAGACTTATAAATAAATTTGGGTGATCTTTACATTTTAAAGAAGTGAAAAGGTTAAACCCAACAAAATATTTACAAGGTAAGATCAATTCTTTTTCTTTCTTTCTGCTAGCTCATCTTTGATTTCTTTTAAGCGTCTCAAAATTTCTTTACAATTCAGGTCCTTTGAGCCTCTTATAAAACTTAACCTCGAATCGGAAACAAGAATTTTTCTTCTTCTTTTCTTTCAGAGTTGAGCATACATAAGTAAACTTTCATAATATAACTTACATAAGTGTTTTTGTCTCCCAAACAACGAAAAAGAAAGCGGTTGTAGTCAATATATTACACGATTTTGTTTTTGTTTTTTTAGGGAAATATATATTACACATCAATGAAAGACAAACAACCCAATGTTCTGCAAATCAAGTGTTAACTCGTCGAGTTTACTTTTTTAGGTACCAAGATCGTGTTAACTCGGAGGTAAACTCGATTTCGGATGAAATCAGAAAGTTTGACGAGTTTGACCGAGTTAACACCCAATAAACTAGTGTAAAATCGGCCGAGTTTACTTCTAAATTTTTTTAAAAAAAAATTGGCCCATTTTTTTGGGCCCATTATTTTCAAAACTCAATCCCTTTTCTTTAAACCCAATGTCCGAAACATTTACAGTAACACGTTGCTAGCTTCCTGAAATGAAACGTTTCATTTTCCTTCTTCTCCGAGTTCTCAAACCATGAACAGGGGAGCACATACCAGTTAGGGTTCCAATTCCGACGGTGAAAATTTTGATTGCGATGCTGGTTGACCTTTTGAAGAAATTAACTTGTTTGTTTTTTGGATAGTTTTATTCACAAGTTTAGAAACTTTTGAAACTTGCTTTTTAGGATGGGTTAGAGACTTATGAAACTTATGCTTTTGTGCGTTAATTTTTCTATTTGATGCTAAGTTAAGCATACCACTTTTTTATGGTGGTTTGGTATACTTTGCATTTATAATTAAGTCATATGTTGCACTATTGATCAGTTTAGAATATTATATTAGCTTACATATGTCATGCATATAATAAATTGTATAGAATTTTAATTTTAGATAAACTCGTATAAGTTCTCAAGTCGAGTCTACGAGTTGAGGTAAACTCCTGAATTGTAAAACTTTGAAACAAACAACAAACTGTATCATTAACCTTTTTTAATGACAAAATCAATCCTCTTAAAAACTATATATATATACCAAAATTCCCTGACACCGATAAATAATTAGTTGTTGTATGATTTGTATAGTAATAGTCATAACTCATACCAACTTAGTAGATAACCAAGTAACAAACAATTTTCCCTAAAAAAAAAAGTAACAAACAATTTTTGTTGTGTTATTAACACATTTTTTAGTAAAAGTGCATGTAATATATTTTTTTTCTTCATAAAGAACGACTTATTAGTGTGGATGTATGCAGCAATTATTATCAATGAACTTACATTATCGAATATTTGAAAATATATTAAATTCTCTTAAAAAATAGAAAATATATTAACTTTTCTATATTTTTTTGGGTATAAGCTTTTCTATTTTTATATTTAAAGTATAATGAAAATTTTCTCACATAAAATTTACATGTGCATCACATAGTTGTTTTTCTTTTGCACCAGTAGTTATTCTTGACTAGACTTTCTTTTGATTCTAGATATGATAAAAACTTAAAACTTGAATTCAGAAATTTTAAATTTACCGTTCAACTAAATTTTAAGTAATATATACAAATATAAGTTATTTTACACTCGACTCACGTTTAACCATCGTCAATTTCATAAAATCGATTCATTTAAAATAATTACAGCTACAAAACCATACGATATTAATTGGATACACCTACAAAACATTTTACACTATTACTAAAATTGAGATGCACAAGAAGATACCACCTTACACTAGAACTAGAACTAGAACAGTAAGTTTTTTTTTTTTTAATCTTATATTGAAGTTATGAGATCATGAACTGGTCTCTCAAAGTGGACTTTTCTGTTGGATAAATGGGCTAGTAAAATGCATGAAATTCAGAAGCTTGCTCTTTTGACCCCCCAATTGCTCATAATTTCTGCAAAATAACCATCGGGTGTTATTTTCCAGTGCACTTTTAACCACTAAAATTGCCTAGCAGAGTGACGACCCAACAGGTTGAGCAATTGTGGGGCCAAGAGAGCAAATTTCTGAAATTTAGCAAAGTTTTCAACATTAAAGTTTATGTTATGTATTGGTTTAGAACACGTTTCTATTTTCAATGGGACAACTTGATCCATAGTAGCGTACAAAATATTAAGATGCTCTTACAAATTGGTTTCAGCATTTTATTGATAAATTATTCATGTGTTCAAGTAACGTGTGGGAACTTAACTGTAATTTTTGTGTGTATATATAGAGCCTCAAAGAAACATACACGAAAGGACATAACTTCCATTTATTTTCATTTCTTCATAATGATGTGATTTTGCGAAAGCAACACCTGAGGGACAAGTTAACTGATCAGTAACTAAGGAGGGAGTGATTAACGGATTCACTGCGGTTGAATCCTTTGTATTCACTTAGTGTATTGTACGCAATCTTATCCTATTTTTACACAAGAGGCTGTTTCCAGGACTTGAACCCGAGACCTTTCAGTCACATGACAACAACTTTAGCGTGGAAGAAATAAAGAAAAATGGCAGAAGAGGGCTTTGGGGGTTAACTTTTCTTCATAATACAAAACCCTCCTCGTTTGGGGGAATTAAAAAATTGTATTGGAGGAGAGTTTTTGGGTTTTTTGGAAGGTTTATATGAATTCTTCAAACTTAGATTATGTTGATATAATATTTTTAAAATTAAAAATATAGTAATCATATGCATTAATTTATCATTCTCTAAAAAACTACTCTTTTAAATTTTTTGAAAGATTTCTCAATTTTTCCTCATATTTTTTCACCCCTCAAAGTCTTTCCCTTGAAACTCCCAAACAAAGCCTTAGGGTATGTATATAGTGCTTAAACATTTATGATCCCTAAAATGTTAAAACAAATTTATTTTTTATTATTAAAAAATGTCTATTTGTATGTGTGCTTGCACACCACATTTGTCTTGTGACCAAACATGACTAGCTCGTCATTGTGAGCTTAACTCAGTTGGTAAGGACAATGCATAATATATGCAAGGTTCGGGGTTCGAACCCCGGACAACAAAAAAAACATGACTAGCTCCTCACACTCTACTCTGATCGGTCCTTCAAAGTTCCAAGGTTTACAATTCTTGATTCATCTATAAATATTGTATGTCACTAACATGTTATAATTTGTATCTACAATTATTACTATTATTATTTCATATCCTTCAATAATCCGTGATTCATCAGTACTATTTGCATCAAAGTTAGATAATGTAAGCCATTGTAATTGCATTACGCTTGTTTGTACAAAACTGCCATAACATTGATATTGAACTATACTAACATAATGGCACCACCTTCAAGATGGAAATTTCTAAATTAAGCAATACTTTAATACTATACTTTTCTATGTACTTATACAGGGCAGAATGTAGTGGAATTTAAATGACCTCTAATTCTGAAATGCCATAATTTCCCTTTAGAATACAACAAATTCTCATCACAAAGAAACTCCCAAGAAAACCATTTCTCTATCATTCGATCTACATCATGTACAAGTACATCTGAACCATTCCCACTTCTAGCTAGAACACTAGCAGTGTAAATGGATGCCATTCTACCGGGTGATTCGGTCGAATCGCCACTCGGTCCATCAACCACTATGACATCCCAATTCTTCTCATATACTATTGCAGGCAAATTTTTCAATGCAAGTTTACATTTTGATGTTTGAAGGTGTCTTGGGTCTGGTGTACATGCTGGATTGTTTCTTGCATGTTTGAGTAGTTTATAAGCTTCTTTTGTTGGTACATTGTAGTTGAAATTGTACATTTGAGTCTTGTTGATGTTTTTTGTTACCTTTCTTGTCGTTGTTTTGTATTGGTTATCGTCGAGAAAGATGGTGTTGCCTTCTTCATTCATTGATGAGAGGATAAGGAATTGTGATTGAAAACCAAATATGAGAAGGTTGCAAGGTGATTTTAGAGCAATTAAATTTGATAAAACTTTGAATTCTTTCTCTTTGAAGGTGTTGGTGATGTTGGAGGATTCATGTGTATGTGATGCAATAATTTTGTTGTAGGTGGAAAAAGGTGTAGAAGTAGTTTTGATAGTGAGACTAAGAATTCTAAAGATTGATATGATTGAGAGGAACAAAACAAGGAGAGGAATGAGTTTCTTTTTTGTGAGATTCATCCCCTTTGTTACTTTCTTATATTTGTGAAATATAAAAGGTTGATTTTCTTGTGCTTGAGTTGTGTGTGGAGGTGAAAATTGAACAAGAGGACGAATATGAAGTATATCAGGGGGCATCTTGGATTTTTTCTCTCTTTCTTTAGTGCACCAATGTTGTTACATTATGTCTTTCTTATGGTGTTGTGTGCTTTTGATGATGATTATTGCTATTCTTATGTGCACCTTGTTGAGTAGGAAGGGAGGGATGTTTTTGCTTTTGTTACAAGTTTCACTTTTTTGTTACCTAATTTTTTTATATTGTTGGTTGAGTTTGGAAAATTAATCTACACCAATATGTGTCTTTCTTGTATAGAAAGATATGTTCATATGAATATTTTCTTTTGGTGCTGACATGCGTCCTAAGTTTGGTTTATTGTCAAAATTTCTCTTTTGGTTGTTTGGTGATGATGAGCAAGTTGGAAGATGCCTAGCTGGTTGTTGTTGAATCTCTTTCAAATTTAAGTACCGTAATATATGATGACTCAATAATTTTTTGTCGTTTAATGAATTAGGCTATGATAAGCAATGATTGATCATTGGTTTATATGTTGCAAATTGAATGCAATAAATACAACATTTAGTTAACACGACCACCTAATGTCACAAGTGACTCAAGTCTGTGTGGCATGATGTGAGAAATTGTACTATTATTATTAGTATTTTAATTATCAATTAGTAGAAACTAGTTAGACACAACCTCAAATCAAAAATATTGAGCACGTACATAAATGAAAAAATTAAAAGAAAAATAATTTAATCATATCATTTTTCTTATAATTTTTATCATTTGCGTGAGTCCAAAAAAAAATTATTTGGAGTTGAGTCTATACAGGAGTTGCTCGGGGAAGATGTTACTCGTGGAGTAAAAAACAGCTTTAAGAAAACTAAACGGGTTTAATTTGAAATTTCTATTAGAAACTAATTGGTCTTTTTCATTTTTCAAGGGAGAGCATTGTGGAAAATTTCTAAACCAGAAGTTATATTTACACTAAATATATTTGTTGTTTTAATGATCCTTGTCCCTGTCTAACTTTTTAAACCATAAATCTCTAAACGGCCTAATCACCTCATTAGTCCTCATAATTAACAAAGATATATTGGTGTGGAAAATAAGTTTCAGAATTAATAAAGAAAGATTGTTATTATTGGTCTATTATGCTGTTAGATACACAACTAAGGAAGGGCCTATCTAATTATCTATTCAATAATATACATTACTACATCATTGGAAATAATATAGAGCTCTTTGTGGATTGTGTGCTCAACATGTAGCGTGAGAGACGGAGAATATTCTCACAAATCTCCCTTCAAATTTTCAATTAAATATTATACCACTCAATTATAGTAGTACTGGTTTTTCATACCAAAAAATAAGAGTAGAATTGGTGTTCCTTTGCTATCGTATTATAAAGTTATTTACGGACACTACGTTGATCTGAGTGAAACTAACTCTGATTTTTAGATAAGATTTTGTGTTTGAGCCTTATAGATTGAGACAATATTATCCTAGACAGATATTAGTCCTCAACAAAATTGATCGATACTTCGCATCTATAACACGGTTACCAAAAAAATTGTATAAATATTTTGCTAAAATATTCTCACTTAATTTCGAGATGTACTCTCAATGAAAACACCAATTTTACAAAGAACCAAAGGATATAAGTCTCACTAGGAATGTGTGTAATGTGGAACTTATTGAAGTTGTATTGGAGTCTCACATTGTCATTTACGCTCTGTTTGGAACGTGAAAAATAGGGAAGAGAGAAAGACAGGCGAGAGAGATAGGGAAGAAAGGTGTCATTTAATGTATATATGTGATTGCAGTGTCTCATCTTTGAGAGTGTGATCCAAGCTCATTTAACATGACTAATAACACGTTGATTTCATCCAATGTACAATTATACACAACTGTTTGTATAGTAATAATGGTTTTCTGTTAAATTTAAATTCATTGTGCTTATGCATGTAGTTTTTAGCAGACAAATTATTTTCACATCCAAATTCTGTTCAGGTTTATTTCAATGTCTAGCAGACAAAAGTGCAACAAAGTCTTTTTCAAACAGTTAACTAATTAACCAGCTTTTCCAGTGATTAAGAAAAGATGAAATAATTAACTCTAATCTAATACTATACTAAGCAAAAAGATTCAGTCACACAGTTACCTTGAAACAAGACATGTAGCCATGTACGTGTCATGTTGACTTTCCACCAATACTAAACTATAAAATGGTCATTTTCCATCTAAAATATAAAAATTTCCATAGTGACGCTACATTATTCAATTAACAAATGTAATGAGGCCGTTCCAATGGAAAGTTTCACCTCAAAACTCTTCTTCTAACGTGTTCTTTAATCTTATCTAATACATAAATAAATTGAAAGAGTTAGAAATGGAAACCAGTTTATATATTCTCTTTTTTTAGTCTGAAAACCAATAATAGATACAAAGTTTTAACTATAGATAATAATGTGTAAACCATGGTTAAGTCCATAGGATCTTTATTTATCACTTAATCTATGGTTAAGGCATAAAAGACCTGTGATTTTCTTTGGCATCTTTCTGCTTGAGATTTTCCAAAGTGTTAAACACTAAAAAACCAATATCTTTAATTTCTTTAAGTGGTGAAGATTGAAAACAAATATTACCATGGGAACAAACAGAGAGGGTCTTGGAGGATCTGAGGTAAGGAAATCAAAATTCAAAGCAATATTATTCAATTTGTGTTTGTTTCTACTTGTTAGTTCTATTTCAATTTTCATCTGATAATTCTTGAATAATTCTTAACTATATGTTAGGCAATATATCGGGAAATGGTAGAAGATGAATTTAAGGCCACTAAGAAAGTTCCTGTTGGACCTATACACAAATTAATAGCAGAGAATACCAAGTCAAACAGTTTGGTCATGAAGGTAATTTCTAAACTAAGTTTTCCTTATAGTGGAATAGAGTTTGGCAAAATCGTAGTGGCACTGTCATTTTGGTAGCTTTTGTCAAAATCGTGGTAGTCCACTTATCTGTCGATTCAAACATGCACGTAATGTTACACTTTCCATTTTGAAATTAACAATAAACTTATAATTGCTACTTAAACAGAAGCCAAATGTGGTGATTCCTGCTCATATCATAGCTGAAGCAATATCAACTATCCGCGACATTGACCTAAGATGGTCAGGTCCAATCACACAGAAAGAAATGGAATATGTAGAAGAATATGTCCTAGCAAAGTATCCAGAATATGCAAATCTAATTGAAGGAGATGGAAGTGGTATAGACATGTCAAGTTTCATTATCAATGAGGAGCCTTTAGAATTACCAATGTCAGATGATAGAAGAAAGTCGCCAAGATCGCCTTCTTTTGGAAACAACCTTCCTGAAATGGATAGGACACAGTTAGAGCCATCAAGACTACTTGACATTCTCAACAAAAAATCCTCCTTCCCTGGAAGTTTCATCTCGATACCGGAAATTCAAGCTCAAAATAAGGTTTTGAAGCATTGTGGTTTGCCTGATGATGAGTATTTAGTTCTTTTCACTCCAAGTTACAAAGATGCTATGATGTTGGTTGGAGAAAGTTACCCTTTTGTTAAGGGAAACTACTACATGACCATTCTTGGTGAACAACAGGAGGATTATATCAAAGAATTTGCTTCTTTTAAGGAATCCAGGGTTCTCATAGCACCTAAGACATGGCTTGATTTGAGGATTAGAGGGTCTCAGTTAAGTCAAAATTTTAGGAGGAAATGTAAGATTAGTCCAAAAGGGCTATTTGCTTATGTAGCAGATGTGAATGGGACAATGCATTGGGTTTCTGAGGCTCATAGGAATTATTGGCATGTTTTGCTTGATGCATCTGCAATGGTCGTGGGAAAGGATAGGCTACATGTTGGACTTCATAGGCCTGATTTCTTAGTTTGTTGTCTTGATAACACAAATTCCAATCCTTCAAAAATCACTTGTCTCTTGGTTAGAAAGAAAAGTTTTGACACCTCCAACGGTTCATCTTAGGTTATGGATGAATGAGAATAGTACTTGTTTCATATTGTTGAACAATGTTTGAACTACATAGTGATTGGTATCATGAACTCCAAAAAAGAAAAAACAGTGAATTTTCAATGTGTATTTGTTGTAGATTGAATAAATGCTTTAACATATATATGTAGAGAAAAACCACTGATTATTGGCTTAAATGCATTTGTATTTTTGATCATTTGGTTGGTTTATATTGCAAGTTATTCATGTTACGATTTTGGGATGGTTTTATGGCTAAACCAATTTTCCATAACAATTTGTTTTGAAGTTCTACATTGATATGATCTCTATTAAGAAAGTATTCACTGCATAGTATTAGTAGCTCCTTGATTAAAACCTGATTTAACTACAGGAATATTTATTATCTTTTCAAAATACAGTATCTCATTTGGCGGAATAAATAGACGGTGGGATGGAAAAGACATATTTTGCTAGAGTATCTCATGTCGTGATGACTTCGTTAGAAAATTTTTGCTATAACTAGCATTCTCCTTCAAAATAAACATCCGATCTTGTGGACGTGTTGATGCGCAATGTATGTGTTATAAATCCCAATATACCGAATTTGATTCCTACTCATTAAAAGAATATTAATCTTGGAAATGTCATTGAAGACGTAGTCTAATGAAGTCAATATGATGCCAAAGAAGTATCATATAGGAGGTCTAGGGTTTGATGTCTGCTGTTAACAAAGTACCCCTCTCCCTCTCCCTAACAAATTAACAACATTTGCATATAAAAAAATGTTGACCTTAGAGATACAAAGACCTGGTAGGGGAAGGAAATTGGTGGCTTGATGGAAGATCAAACTTCAGCAAAATTATTATAACCATGTTTTAGGATCTTTCAATAGTACCAATTGAGAGAGCAACAAACACCATTGACTTCAATTAATATTTTTTTAGGCTCTATTATGCTTGGCCATCCCAAATCCTTAGATTCCAAGAACTTGAAGTTTGTCTTATAGTCTCTTACCTACCAAGCAACAAAATCCAAGTGGTTGTGTGCGTCCAAATCTTTGAGGAGTGTTGTCAAGTTTATCTTTGTTAGTGACGGAGTCAGAAAAAATAGTTTGGGTGGGCCGCTAAAACAAACTATAAATAATATGTAAACATAAAACTAAAGTAGTAATAAGCCTTAAGCATGAAGTTGAAATTGCAAAGTTTGACTAAAAAGTTCGGGTGGATGCTTTAAAAAAAAACTTACATAGTTTACTGATGCTATAAATTATGAATATTTTTAAAATAACTCATATATATCACTTTTGTAACTGCCGAAAACCTAAACTGTTGAAAAATTGTTTAACACTCGCAAAATAGACCTATGATTTTTAACTTTTTAATTTTTCAGGTGGGCCACTAAACCAATCAGTGCGATTTTGGATCTACGGAACACTAAAATCGGGAAATTTTATCCTATACCCCAACACATGTACTTTCACCCCTACAAATATTCAAATATTCCAATTTTACCCCTTTTGTTATTAACCTTTTTACAAATTAATTTACCATTCAATATGAGTTCACCCCACCTGATATAAAGGTTACAAACTTTTTTCGGAATACTCATACTAACCTTTCCGAAAATTATTCAATTTTTTTCGGAATACTCATACTAACCTTTCCAAAAATTATTCAGAATACTCTATGTGTATCTTTCTGTAATAATGTGGATCCAATAGGGAGAAGGGCGTAGTAGTGACAGAACAATCACTATTGGTTTATTGCTCTTTATGTTCCAAGCAAAAAATAATGGAATGATATTGGTGAGGATAAATAAAAGTATGGTAAGCAATTTTTTTTGGGTACAGAGCAAGGTAAGTAATTAACCCACCTAGTCTTCGAATCAAGTCTTACTAATCTAAATAAAGATAGCAATAATTCCCATTCTCAATTTTAACATTTCGGGAAGAATACGATTTCGGCTGAGGTTTGAGTAACAAAAAATTAAGAACTTAAACAAACAAATTGGCAGAACCAATTTCGAGAAGAATCAACCGGAACGTTTTGCATGTGTTTTTTAGAAATCAATGATTTCGAGATCGATTCCTGCACTCCAGAATACGATTACGTGAACTATTCTCTCGTGACCCACTGACCCAGAAAACGTTGATAAACCCATAATCCTCAAATAGTGAACAATTAAGAGAATAAACACATGAAAAGATTAAGAGAGCAATCAATAATTGATAATTGGCAAAAACGTCTTATTGTTTGTTTGAGTTTTCTCCCAGCGAAAGTTTTTTCCAGAAAAAGGTGGGGGTGAACAAGTGAGTGGTGATTGTATTTTATTTTTGGGTCTTGTTAACGAGGGCACACTTTAAGCATGCTAAATTAAGTAATTATTCTTTCAAAATTTAAAAGTTTTCAATTTCCAATGCACTGATTACACAAATTTTTATAAAAAGTTACTATTTAAAGCCCTTAACCAGGGCACTAGTTAACATTTTCCTTTATTTTTATATAAAGGGTAAATTTGGTAGTTTGTATCAAATATTAGGGTGAAGGTATAAATGTAAGGGTATGAATCATAGCAAAATTGTTTAAAATCTCACATAATAGACTTACAATCGTTAAATTTTTAATTTTTTCGGGTGGACCGTGGCCCATCCCAGCCCATGAAGGGCTCCGCCACTGTTTGTTAGCATTCTGAAATAGTGGATGAATATTAAATAGCAAATCACTATTCTAATCAGTTTATTTTTGCTGTCATATTCATTTTTTAAAATGAAGAGACAAAAAAACATCTAAGTTGACTTCTTATACTCGAATTGTATCACCTTAATCAACAAAACAATATGATAAAATAAAATTAATTATGAAACAAGAATGCAATTAGAGGTATGGTTTGCATAATCTGGATTTAATTTTAACATGGATCTATTTTTTTGTCAGAACAGTAAATGGTGATATTAGGTTTATCAACATGAACCGTAACGAAAGTGGTTGAAAGATTTACCCTATTATAAACGAGTCCGGATCCTCTCCATTTCCAAAGGAAATGGGGATCGACATTTCGTTGCCTTGCGGAACGACACGTAGCGTAAGTTGTAACCAACGGCAGAGATTTAAAACCAATTAAATTAATAAATATTAAGAGAATTCAATCACGTTCTCCGTTGCCAAATTTGTGGGGGAAATTGCAAACAATTGAAACCTATGACTGAGATAAATTTCCTTCAACTGGCTCGCCTTGTTCCTCCCTATCGACCAACCACATTGAACCATACTCTTGATTCCCCATTCGGTTCCTTCTGCAGGTACTCTTCCACTCCTTACCAACATTCTCGCACTCTCACCTTACTGTTGTTGTTCTGTCTCGCCACCACCTCTCGTGTCGACGTCGACGTACGGTGAATTGTGTGTAACATGGAGAAAACCAATTCTGGCCGTCCACCACCTCTTTGTCATTCCATGGGTAAGAAATTCACTCATTATCATTGAAACCTGGTTTAACTAAATACTTATTTCTCATTCTTTGATTACGTTTCTTGAAAAATTGTTGCTCTTTTAATTA
>Ga0228711_1005156_pt1 | contig 19957 bp, 6 predicted proteins | sample MedpolnodulmetaG_2_FD_177996 | JGI IMG/M metagenome (GOLD analysis project Ga0228711, IMG submission 177996) | Root nodule microbial communities from Medicago polymorpha collected in Santa Monica, California, United States - brown nodules | ecosystem: Host-associated > Plants > Roots > Nodule... | reverse complement strand
GGAGAGAGGCGGATTGTGGTACAGGGTCCTGGTGGCGAGATATGGTGAGGAGGCAGGGAGGTTGGAGGTTGGGGGCCGGAGTGTTTCACCGTGGTGGAGAGAGATAGCGAAGATTAGGGAGGGGGTGGGCGAGAATGATGGGGGTTGGTTTGTAGAGAGGGTATCGAAAGTCCTAGGGGATGGGAAGAATACTTATTTTTGGTTGGACAGGTGGGTAGGAGAGGTCCCCTTGTGTAGGAGGTTTTGCTCGCTTATTTGATCTTACAACAAATAAGTTAAGCACTGTGGCGGATATTTATCATCGAGGGTGGGAGGAAGGTGGGGAGGTGTGGCGTTTGAGGAGACGTTTATGGGTGTGGGAGGAGGAGTTGGTAGAGGAGTGTAGGATATTATTGACTAATGTTGCATTGCAGACAAATGTTTCTGACAGGTGGCAATGGGATCTGGACAAAGATGATGGTTACAAGGTTCGAGACGCGTACCAAGCACTAACACACAGGGCAGCCCCCACTCTCGATGCGACAGCGCATCTTGTCTGGCATCCGCAGGTCCCTCAAAAAGTTTCCATTGTTGCATGGCGGCTGCTGAAAGATAGGTTACCAACTAAAATCAATCTGCAACGGCGCAGGATTGCTCAGGTTACAGATACTATATGCGTTTCGGGGTGTGGTCAAGAGGAGTCCGCACCACATTTGTTTCTACATTGTCATGTCTTTGGCTCTATCTGGCAGCATATTCGATCTTGGATTGGTGTAACTGGTGTTGATACAGACAATGTCAGCGATCATTTTCATCAATTCTTCCATTATTCAGGTCATTTAAAGGCCCGTCGTTCTTTCCTTCAATTATTATGGCTTTTGTGCGTTTGGCTGGTGTTGAATGAACAAAACAATAGGTTGTTCAAAAATACTGAAACATCCATTGAACAGTTATTAGATAAAGTAAAATTTCACTCGTTGTGGTGGCTCAAGGCCAATAATACCACTTTTGTGTACGGATCGCAAAGTTGGTGGTCGAACCCTTTTTACTGTATGGGTTTCAATTGACCTTTATTTGTAATTATACGCTTGACAATTTGTTTTGCCGGGTTGGCGTCTCTAGTACAACTTGTACTGAGGATCGTCCTTCGCCGTTGTTAATATATTTCATTTTAGTTTCTTAAAAAAAATCAATTATTGAATTAATTCCAACATAATCTCAAGAAAAAAATTGTTGAACATGCCCCTTTGATATACGTTATCCGCTATAAATTCAAAACAATTTATTACCGGACAAAACCCATGTACAATTATGATTATCACCTCGTTGGTTTTGATAAAGGGTATTCTAAATTTACATTATTTAGTTGTGTTTTTCATTGTAGTTTATCAAATATCGCACATGACCAACAATTGTCCAAAAATTTAATGATTTATTAATTTTTTTGAAGAGATTAATGATTTATTAATTGTTATACTCGTTTACCTAAGTACTTTTTTTAAATAAAACTCACCCCTAGATAATTAAAATTTCAATAAACAAGTATACAATTAATTGAATATTTTCTCAATAGTTGACAATAATTAAATTATTCTAACCAATATCAATAAACCACATTTTTTTTTCAATTACTTTTGTTTTTGTTCAAATCTCAAAAAAAAAAAATCTTCTGAGGTATTGTATGCTTTCAAGTTTTACTTGTAAGTCCTCACAACAATTTCATCATTTGTAAATTTAAAAGATATTTCGGCAAGTTGAGGAGTGTGATCATTGTTCGTAAACTAATGTTGGACATAATTCCCAAGCAATGCAAGATTTTTGGTGTATCAGAACAATAACCCTTCAATCGATGCTAGGGGATTATATAAAGGATTTATTAACACTCGAGCATGACAAATGTACGATCGTTGTCCGTCGCACAATGTTCCAATCTCAAAACATACAATAACTCATAAACAAGATCGATGAGTAACAATGGCAAGATTGGCTATGACACATGGTCTAAAAGTTTGTCACCGTTAAACTTTATCTAAATAAGGTCCTTGCACATTTTGCATAGTTAAACTGTAACTAAATTAGACCCCTACACACAACCCTGAAAATAGCGGGCCTGCTAAAAAATGTGGTTTTTGATTGGAAAAATTTTAGTTTAGAGACTTTATTATATTTCATAAAATTAAAAAGAAAGTTTTAGTTAGAAGAACAATTTTAATATAAGAAGTTAAAGTTGAATTCGTCTGTAGTAAATATAGTTTAATTGGTAAGGATATTGCAATCAATGTCGTCCTAATTAAATTGAAGGTCTTGCTCAAATATTAAAAATTAACCTTGTTCAAATATCAATAGTTTGAAAAAAAATATCCTTTAACGCAACTCATACCACCGGGCACCATCAATGAATAATAAAATGTCTTTAATAATATTTCACAATTACATGAACAATAATAATAATAATAAAATTGAATTAAATCTCACGATTTTCATTTAAAAAGAAGTTAAATCTCACAATTATATGACTCACGGCTCAAGCATGATTTTTATCTACGGGATACATAGACATTTTTCTATGGGCGATGTATAACCGACAATAAAATTGTTGTCTTTGAGATTTTTACTAACAGAAAAAATTACCTTATGTAATAATTTTGTCGGTAGGTAATTTTTTATTTTTATTTTTTCAAATCCTCTAATCTTGAGGCTTTGCACTAAGGGTCGCATTACACTTGCACAAGATCGGCCCTAATTACAGCAACGGTCTGAGCTCGACTCTGAATTTCTCCCTTGTACCTACGCAGGTTTGATTTCCATGGGTATAGTATGATGATATATTTAAAAAATTTCCCTTTATCCATATCTTATAAAAACCAAATATATCATTTTCAAATCCTAGCCTCAAACCATTAATTAACAACAAAAAATTGTTCCATCTGATCTAGTTAAGTTTGTCATAGATAAGAATGAAATAAATGCAACACATGTTTTTACTTAAAGTGGAAGGCCGATGCAAACATGTATTTTTTCAGTTACGGGTTGGAAAGATATTCTTTATATTTTGAGGCAATAACCAGTGGAAATTGAAAACAAAAACATCATTTTAACTTTTTTGCGCATGCACCTTCAACTTGTGGGTACGAGGATTAGGCCCTTTGAAAAAAACCTTTAACTTGCAACCATGTTTCATCACAAAGCTTCACGCAATGAATGATCAATGAAAGTGATATAACCTTGGCAGAGGATGTTAATGGAGTTGCAAATGGTACAAACAGAAAAGGTCAAAGTGCATAAAATATATAAGAAAAAGAAAAAGAAGTTAAATCAACACTTTTAACATTTTTCTTTAGTTAAAATATAATCAGATAGCTTAAAAGTTTTTTTTTATATAGAAATAACTTTAAAATATAGTTGATTAGTTTTGGAGTATTTGGTTAATTTAACTAATGAACCATAAAGTGACATGTTTATTTGTTTTTTTAAATAATGAGTTTAAATTTCATATATTGTTATTGTAAAAAGTTCTACTTAACGGTTCACCACAAAAAAAAATCATACGTGTAACTTTATAAGTAGTTAGAATAAAAATCAAATTTTTTTAATGACGTTCTGACATCTATAATTGGTTGTCAACGTAAAAAAAATTATATTGAGGGTTTATATGAATTAAATTTATAAGAACCGTATGTCTATATTCATTTGTTGTATTCATCCTCACTGAATAAAAAAATAAAATTGGTAACAAGTATTTCTGAGACACTTTTTAAGGATTGTACATAAAAAAAACATGTGCTGAAAAAATGAAATATTTGACTTTTTGTCCAAATTGAAAAATGAAGGGGCACAAACATTGCAACAATACTCATAAAAAAAGGCATGTTTCATGCTTGCTAATTGCCTAACTAAGATGCAGGAACATTTAGCAGTAACAATATCGCAACAAAAAAAATTGAGGCCCTAGGGCAAAGACGTTGTTGGAGTATCCCTTGGGGGATAATTAACCATTCATGTCGACCTACTCTAATATTGTGATATCTATACGCACAAAAAGAGGTAAAATAAAATAAATTATTTGTTAAAATCTTTTATTGAGTAGAAATTATAAAAAAAAAATGTTGATCTTAACAAAAAAATGTTGTCTCCCAATTAACCATGCACACAACTACGCTAAGTTGGTGAGCTCTATATGTTTGCATGGTTCAAACCCTAGAAACTTTTTTTCTCCGATAATTGAAATTTTATTGATATATTGTAGAGGATGGATTACAAAGCACTTTACAAAACAAGACCGCGTCTAAAAACACTTTATAATTTATGGCTTTTACTTAAGAGGCCAAGAGCGAAAAATCCTACACAAAAGCCACATAAACTAACGTAACCTACTAATATTTGTTTATCAAAACAAACATAGAAAATATATAAACATTTTACGTTAAACTATGTTACATGTCAATCAAACACATCAACTCATCATCATAATGTAAAACTAAATAATTTTGAAATCAAACTCCATTATTGTACAAAACTAAAATAATTTTTAAATCAGTTTTGATCATATTCTCCATTTGAGTGCTGAAACTATCATTTGCACCCATAAAAGCATATTGATTGGACTGAAAGTGGTTAAACAAGTTTATATATCCAGCTAAAAATATGTTGGCCGTACGAAATCCAACAAGCGTGAGAAGAATTTCGGTCGACTTGAAAATTGATTTCGTGGTAACTAATTAAATAATTAAAGAGTACAATTAATTTAAAAAATATATTAATAATAACAAAAAAAAAAATCTTTGTTTTATTTTTAATGAAGCTGTATGTAAATAAATTTTCAATTTAATTCCTAAATGATAATATAATAAGTAGCCTCCGATAAGCACTATAAAATTTGTCAATTTAATTCCATTTATTTATATTTTATACTGGGGCGGAGATAAATTTGCATAAATTAAAGTGACATTAATGATCATAACTACTCTCTCCGTCTTAAAATGTAAGTAAAAATTGATCACAAACGTTAATGTATTTGGTTCAAAATTTATACTAAATACATCAATTTATGTTAACTAATTTTTTGTTTCATTTTGAGACGGAGGGAGTACAATAGTTTTTTCTGGAACTTAAACTTTATACTCATATGTTATAAAACAACTCTTAACACTGAGCAAACACTTTAAGTATATGAAAATCGTTCAATTTAGTCCCAAATATTCTAAATAGTAGAAATTAAATTGACAAATTTTATATACTTTAAAGATTACTTAATATATTTACATATATTAGGGTTTACATTTGAAAAAAGATGATAGTTTAAAGATTAAATTGATGGTTTATTCAAAGTTCTACACGCGAATTTGTAAAACAATATTTTGACATTCTTATGTCTTTATACGACTTTTGAAAAAATAAAAGTAAAAAAAATACATTTTATATAAATTATATTATACTATCTATAAACTAACTAATTCCCACGTCAAGCATGACTTAAGCCATCTATACGTTTGAGCTTTTGATAGTTTTGTCCCTAATGGCCAACTTGAACCCACCAATAATATAATACCACGTCTTAAAAATTACCATATATTGTCACCTTTTTCTTTAATAATCTAGAAACACTTTTAAAGAGGAGTTTGGTTCAGGCCCCGTGGACAAAGGTTTCAACTTTTAATTGTGGGATTTCTAATACAATAACAGTTTTAAGTAGGGACAATTGAGTATGAAAAAGACATCTTATGCGGAACCATTAATTATGCTCATCTTTAAATTATTACTACTATTTAATCATGTACGAATATTTATCTATAATGCACTCACTATAGCTGCCAATTATTAATTACCAAAGAAGCAATAGAGATAAAAAAAAAAAATCAACCAAAGAATGAAACCATATAAAGAACGGTTAAATTACAATAATATTTCAACAATCACCTCTAAAATTTGAAGAAAAAAAATGAAGAAGCTTAAAACTGAAAAATAATCCCCCACTAAGTTCTTTTCTTTAATTAATACAATGCTATAAAATACATAATCCACAATTTAGATATAGGCCAATACATCCTTTTTGTGTGTCCTAAATATGATATTTTTTTATTTGGTGTTTCTACTTTTATCAATCTGTTTTTTTTTTATTATCAAATATCCTTCTCCTATAGTCCCATTAATGAATTGTTTTTACATTGTGTCGTTCATAAGTTGTTGCTGTAAAAACAACATGTTCTCAGCATTCCAAAAAATGTCAGATGAGTCCCCACTTTGCATCCACGTGGTGTTTGGCTCCATGGATTGGAAATCCATTAATCCTTGAGAAAACAATCTAGACGGGCTTGTGATACAATCCGAGAAGCTAAATTGATGAGAAGGTTGGTAATAATTTGAATTAGTATTAGGGTTATTCTTATTACTAACACTTGTACAATAATAATTATTATCACCCAAATCCGATAATGTTGACACCTTATTCTCAAATGAATCTGATGATGCAGTTGTGTTGCTGTTCTCTAGGGTATAACTTTGTGTCATATGTGGTTGTGAACTCATAAATTCATAGTTTATAATTGTTGGAGTTGTACCCATCATTTTGCTGCCGTTATTATTATATGATGTATTGGTCGTGGTGGTTGTGGTGATGGTAGTGGCGGCAGAAGCAGCAGCTTGAATACGTTCGACTAGCCTTGGCATCCAAAGGTAGCGCATGGTGTCCTTAAATTGCTTGCTATTCACGTCGCATTTGAGTTGTTTGGCAAGCTTTTGAACACGAGTTCTCCAATAATTTTTTATTTCATTGTCTGTTCTTCCGGGTAAATATTGGGCTATTTTCGACCATCTAATGCAATCCATCATTAAACAAATAAGTTTTGTCAAAATTAACCGTTAAAAAAAAAATCTAAAATAGATAAAATGAAACATTGTGTTAAATGATTAGAAGAAGGAAATAATTGGTATATTTTTTAAAAAAATAATGATATTTATTTTTAATTGATCGATGCATGGTTAATGTTTGGCATATATAAATTTGAATTGGACTAATTCAGTTTCACAAAATCGATTTATAAGATGAAAAATGTTTCAATTAAAACTCATAAATACATTTTTGGTTTCATTGTATAAAACTCTTAACATATATATTATTACCGGTTACCCCAACGAGTATGGAGCTCGAGAATCAAAAGTTGTTCTTCAAGTGTGATGTTTCCACGTCTAACATCGGGGCGGAGATAATTAAGCCACCTTAATCTGCAACTCTTACCGGTTCGTTTGAGACCTAATAATAACAAAAGAATGCAAATCATCATACTGATAAAGACTCGATATGTATTACTAATAGGATTTATACGGGTAAGAAAGAAAGAGAGTCCGAATTTTATATTGTAGTACTTTCTTTTTCTGAAGAAACATTAATCATATGATTGATTTTTGGTGGAGGTGTATCAACCCATTTTAATTTTTCCTTTTTTCACAAGTGGGCGCGCCAAGCAATTATAACCAATGAGTATTGACAAATTTCATATATGCTAGATTATTATATCGCAGTTTCAATATTATTATTATAAACCTAGCTAGAGACAATTACATCCACATGTATCATATAAGGCCAATGCATATTTCACTATCATCATATATAGTCACAAAACCACAAACTTTGGCTTTTCAATGGCAATTTAATGGATCGGATAACCATCCGTTTGTGGTAATGAAAAGAAGTGATATATACAAGGGACTAATTAAGTACTTGCACCACAATCACATAGGTAGAGAGAAGAGGCTAATTTAGGAAACCAATGATATTTACCAGCGGAGTTGGCGAGGGTATTCCAACGACCTTCACCATGAGTAGCAATGTAATTCATGAGGGTTAAGTCCTCCTCCACGGTCCAAGGACCTCTTCTAAGGTCCATCTCATCCTCTTGATCACTACTCATAAAGTTGTTTTTGTTGTTGCTTCCTCTTCCTTTTACATCCATTGATTCTCCAATAGCCACTTTCAAATTTTATTTGTATATAGAATATGAGAGAGAGAGAGAGAGAGAGAGAGAGAGAGAGAGAGAGAGAGATATCAGAGAGTCTTGGATTATTACAAAGAAGGAAGGGTGAGGCTTTTTATAAATACTTCACATGGACGGAGTTTTGAAAAATGCATGTGGTAGAATTAAGAAAACGATTGACTCTATAGTTGGGTTGGGTATGTATGGATCGATGGATGAGAGAGAATGAGAGGAGGCAGAAAATTTAATGATTTACTAGTTAACTAAGGTTTGGGAGATTAATTAAATGAAGTTTGTAAGTACTAGTATGACTCTTTTGACTTTCTTTGCTTTGTTTGCGTGTTCATTAGGTTTATCGTTTACTGTTTCTTTTCTTGGACATGCTACCCATCCTCACAACTCACCTTTTTTTCTTTCTTTCTTGATTATTCACCCTGTCACATTTTATATGCCCTTTTAAAAATAGTTTGCATATATACTTTTGGTTCTTATTTCTTAATGTCAACTAACGGAGTATCATATATACATAATTACATAAGAGTTTTGCTAGAAGACACATTCATACACCTTTTATGAAGGTGTCTTTTAGCAAGTTATTCTATGAACATTTGCTAAAAGACACCAACTAATTTTTATGGAGGCGTCTTTTAGCAAAGTTATAACTAAAAAATAAAAATCACACATTGAGATGCGTGTTGCTAAAAGACACCTTCATGAATGGCTTCTAGCAAAACCTATTATAAATTACATAAACTAATTCCTTAAATCGGATATGAATACAATGAGTGGTGTTATATAGAGATTTAACACCACTTCTTTTTTAAAGATGACCCTAGAACTTTTAAATAAATATGATATGAAGTCTCTTTTCAACTCATTCAATTGTTTTTGTGTTACTTTTATTTATAAAAATTAAAAGCAACCCGTTAGACATTGTGTAGACTAAAAATCGTTGGAAGTTTTTATAGATTAAAATATATCTAAGTATCTAACCCTAGTTTTTATAATTTTTTTATTTCACCTATGCAGAGGGAGAAACCATTGTTATTTGTCCCAAACATTAGTATCAACCACTACAAAAATGATGACGTAGCAGATCGAGAATTAAATTGAAAAGTTTAATTGATTAGTATATATTTAGTTTAATTGAAAAAGAATATTGGGATTGATAAAAAAATTAAGGAGAAACAAAAATCTTGTTTTTGCTTAAAAATACTATTTATTTGATTAAATGTTTAAAAAATATAAAAATGCATGACATGAAGATGGCATATGATTTCATGAAGAGAGAAAAATGCTGAGAAATTGTTTTATGAATTAAATTTTTATGCACGATAGTGTAAACATTTATATAGATTTAATTTCAATTTACCAACAATGAAAACATTAATAATGAATCCTATGGAATGGTTGATATTTAGATTAACTAAAAAATTCTTATGATCCGGTGAGCTTAATTCAGTTGATAAAGACAATGTATAATATATGTAAGGTACGGGGTTCGAACCTCAGACACCACAAAAAAAAAATACTAAAAAATTCTTATGATTTTTTTTCTAAGAATCCAAACTAGCCCACAGAAATTGCCAATAAGGAGAATCAAAAATGAGACCTTAAGGGTATGTTTGTTTTAAAAGAAAGAAAGTGGTGACGAGAGAAAGGTGAGGGAAAGAAAGAGTTTCCCAAGTTTGAAACTCTCCAAAAAGGTTAAGGAAAGAAAGAATATATGTGGGACCCATGTTGGAAACCTTTCCACCCACATGTGGAGGGAAAGCCTGAGAAACACAAGTGTTGTGTTTAAAATATCCAAAATGCCCCAACTTTTATTTATTTTTATTCATTTTACTATTTCTTTTCTTTTTTTTTTTCAATTCATGCCTAACTTTTTTTTAAAAAAAAATAATTCACTACTTAACTGTTTGTTAGTAGATACAAATGTATTATGTCATTTTATTTTTTCACTGAACTATAAACAATTGTTTATACTAACATATTATTTTTGCTTAAGGGTATTTATGTCAATTACCAGATGTAGGTCTTTCTTTCCTCCAACTTTCTATTCCACTTTCTCTTGTACCAAACAACCAAAACAATCATCTCGTTTTCTACTCTTTTTCTTTCTTTAGACAATCTTTCCTATCTCATTCTTTCCTTTCACTTTCTTTTTCATCCAAACAAAGTCTAAGGGTGTGTTTGGATTGAGGGTTTGGGAGCGGAAGTGAGGGGAGGGTTTACTTTTCTTTTTTAAATTATGGACTATATAACATGTTTTTCTAAAATAAATCAAGTGTGATTGAAGTATTATATGATTGTTTATTATGTTAATATGTTTACTTTTAAAAAACATTTCATAGTGTCCGTAATTCAAAAATGAAAACTAAATCCTCCCCTCTATTCCCCTCCTAAATCCTCCATCCAAACACACCTTAAGAGAAACACACTTCAACTTCTCAAACTAATATCATTAGGTCAACCCAAGTAGATTAAAAAAAAATTTAAATTACAACGTTATTATGGATTTAATTGACTAGAATATTTATCGTTTGACTGGAAAAAAAATCCTAGGATTAATTAAAAAAAGTAAGGGGAAACAACAAGTCATTTTGATTACATAAAAATTATTTGATTAAATGTAAAACGATACAACTATGCATAACATGGTTTAATGACTGGAAAATTATTTGTCAAATGAAAAATGATCGAAAATATATTTTTGAATTTAATTTGTTTTTAGGGGTATTGAATTTAATTTTTACACGTTGATCATTAAAAAGAGAATATAAACATTTTTATACATATATACAGTTAAATCTAAATGTATAAAGTACTCGTGAGCATAATCCACTTGGTAGAAATATTACGATATACAGGTATCAAGGTTTGTACCTCAAATTTTCAACTTATTCATCATAAATAATAAATTTCTAACCACTAAAGTGTAGAAGAAAAAAAATCAAACTATATCAAATTATAAATATTTGCCGAGAGATTTTATAAACTAACTTGAGTGTTGAGTGGCAGTACAATAAGAACAGATGGAATGCACCTGTAAAAATTATTTACGATGCAAATGTATAAAAAAGCAATCAAATGTTTTATTTGTTTTTTAAATAATTAATGGAAAATGTTAATAAGTGTCCATGAGAAACCTTTCAAAAAATAAGAATCTTGAGACACTTGTTAAAGAACCAAATTTAATTAAATTTTATTGAAATTTATGTATTCTATATTTTATCTTTATTTAAAATTTTGAATTACTGAATCTCTTTCCGCTAAAAATCGGATTATTGACAATAAAAAAGTTCAATACAAACATTAATTTCTTTGGTTTCCATAACTTGTGACCGAAGACACTAGTTAACATAACTCGTAATTAATACTTTCTTTTGTTTCCGTGACTTGTGACCGAAGATACTAGTTAATATAACTCGTAATTAATATACAATAATTCTGCATTTTCTGCTATTGTTGATCAACTACTCTATCTATTGATCCCCCGCATTGCATGCGGCGGATTGGGTCTCTGTTTTCAACAATTGTGTCTTTGATGCCAAGACACTATTTCTACATATTTCTCGTCTAGGACGGCTGCAATAAATTATCCATTTACGATCCTTTGAAAATTGATGATGTTCTGATTGATCTTACAAGTGGATAGTTTATTTTAATGAATTAAATAATCTGTTTTAATTATTGTTAGAAAATCATGTTATTGATGTTTTAATTAATCTAATTTGTAAGAAATTGTCAATGTAAAATATCACATTTAGCCGTGAGAATTTGTTTGTTTCAGATTATATATGCATGCTTAGTAATCGTTTAAATTATATAATTTGAAACATCCACAATTGTGACTTGTGTTTTTAGGGTTTGACACGTTTTGGATTATATTATTTGAATCAGTAAAATATAAGATTTTTGTGTAGTTCACATTGCACTGATAGTTGTTTCTATGGTCCATGTTGTGACGAGCCTTCCATAAATTGTCATGTTTGATTCATTTGCATACCACATTACAGAACCATGGACATTTATCTAGTACATATGAACAATAAGTTAGCTACAGTTTACAATAACATGGGAAGCCTAATTTGTATAGGGTCTACGTTGATGTCACACTCTCTGGTTTGAAATCAACTTGACCAAATTGGCGGTCATCTTAACCACATATAAAAGAAAGGTGGACAATGTTGAGTATTGTCGTTTGTCAATCGACTCAAATGGAAGCGTCCGGTTCGCCAGATAAATCTCAAGAACGACGATGATGTGAGAGTCATGTTTTTATATTTGGACATTATAGTTCAAAGAGGCCAATCGATTTAGACGCTTCCTTGGTCAGATCTTTTCCTAATATTTGGGAAAGTTTGATTTGGCTGAGGTCCTATGAAAAAATCAAGGTTTCCATGGATAAATTATATGAAGAATTCAATTTTAGTTATCCATGATTTTGTTTGTGTTTAGTTATGTTGTTTTACATTGGTGTTGAAACTGTTATATTTAATTTATGTTGTTGTTTTAGAATTTGATTTGATGACAATTTGTTTGTTTTACTTGTTCTAAATACGGTTTAGATTATATAATCTAAATGTGCCAAACCCCCAAATCACAATTTTAACATAGTATATGCACATTTCATCTATCTATATATCTATATATTATCATCTTTGAAAACTAAACTTAAGCTATCCATGAGCTAGTCTTGTGATGATATGGCACATCTAAAAAAGTTTCACGCATTCTTTATGTGTTTATATGAATCATAAACTCCAATGCATTCATTTTTATCACATTATTATTAGGGAACTTCTACGGTCCACTCACAAAGTGAGGTGTACCGGTACTCTCGCTTCATAATTTTATAAATTAACGATCATTTTTCATCTAAGAAATAGTTATTTTTCAATATTTATATTTTATAGAACATCATTTCATTGTTTATAAGAATCATAGTAATTTTTTTTACATATTATCGTAAAAAATAATCAATGTTCTCAATCATGAGTGATTAAAATTCAAAAAAAATTAATTTTTATTTCGTTGACATTTTTGATGAATAAGATTTAGTTATTATAATTATAAGTGATAAAAAAACAATATTTTTCTTCAAAAAACAACTCATTTAACTATTAATTTAAAGAGTGAGTGTACCAGTACACTCAAATATATTGGGTGTACCATAGAATTTGCCTTATTATTAACCTTTGAACTACTATTTCTTTTTTATATTCCATAACTCATGTTTCTTAACTATGAACATTCACTCGCTCGTTATATATACAACCACTAATATGATCTCAATATATAAATATGTGATTTTTTTTACCAAATTTTGGATTTTGTTCATCACCACTTTCAATAAATAATTGGATAGAACATCTTCAATTTTGTATTACTGTTTTTTTACTCACTTTTACTCTTCATCTCTTGATTATCAATTGGTTTCTATGACATGATATAAGGAGTCAAGTTACTCTTAAATTGATCAAATATTTAAGCCCTACTTTTTATTTATTTATATGATGTTTGTTAGTCTATTTTTCCGACTTTCTTCCATATTTTATTTTATTCCTTAAATGTGTATGTGAAATTTTTTATGTGAATTAAGAAAAGAAGATACAAGATACCTTTACTTTAATTTTGTTGCATCATTGTTGCTCAAGAAGAAGTTTGTGAATAATGGTTGTTCATCATCACTTTCTCTAAGAAACTATTGGATGGTACCTCTTCAATTTTAATTTTGCTACATCGTTGTTGCTCAAGAAGAAGTTTATGAAAAATGATTGTGCATCATCACTTTCTCTAAGAAACTATTGGATGGTACCTCTTCAATTTGGTATTATAATTTTTATTCTCTTTTTTACTCTTCATTTCGTTACTATTCTTTGGTTTCTATGACATGATAGAGAATCAAGTTACCTTTAGGTTGACCAGATAGTTTAGATAAAATTCAACAATTTATAAAGATAATTTTGAATAAATTATTTTAATGTTTGAATTTAGTTTATATGAACATAGTGATAATTATTATAAAAAAAATATGTATTTATTTTCATACTTATATTTTTAGTATATTTTATCTATTTATCATGTTTATATACTTTTGAAAAATATAGAACACAAAAATGTTAAAGCTCGTCAATTTATAAATTTATAAATTGATGAGTTACAAGTTTTTTTAAATTGCTTATTATCTTATTCACTTTAACGAATCAAAAAACAAAAATTAAGTAAATAAAAAAAAGTTTTACCAAACAATAGACTTAAAAAAAGGACCAATGAAAGTGGAATAAAATTTTGAGAAGAAAATTCAAAAGAAGTCGTTATATCAGTATATGAATTGCATTTTCAATAAATATGAAAGAAAAAGAGACAAACCACAAATATTAATTACACTCTAACAACTTATTTCAACCCTTTTTATGACCAAAATTGAGAGGAAACATAAATGCCACTAACTCTGATTAAAAAGAATAAGTGATACCGACATAAAAATAAAAATAACTCGGGACTACACAATTGCGATCCATAAAATAATGTTCTTTTATGACTACACTATTAAGATAAAATATGAATTCCATAGAACTCTTCAAACTTATGAAATATTAACAAGATACATAAAAAATTATATGAATTATCCTTAAAATATTTAAACAAATATGAATTCTCATAATGGTTTCTAAACAATCCTCTTATATGTAATATAAATTAATATTAAACATAACAATATCATCATATCTTAAAACATTATCAATCATATTTTTTTATGGCAAAACTATGATCAATCATTTAATTTTATGTGATTATGCTTATCACAATTTTTTTTTATTTGTAAAAATATTTCAAGGATTGTGGCGTTACAAGCAAAGCTTGGACGGTTTGTGGTATTTTTAATGCATTTTTGGTTGACTTTACATGTTTCCTTTGACTTTAGTTGCAGTTTAAGTTGGTGGTGTGACTATAAATAACCTTGCATTCTTCATCATTCTCACTGCAACTCCCATATTATATCCTTCTTTTATTTATGTTTTTACATTTCCTTTGGGGACGGTTATGATGTCATGGTCATTGTTGACCATTCATATCATCTCTAAAACTGATGTGCAATTTTTGTGGGGTGGTACGATAGTCAACTGGTAGCTCTGAAAACACTTTGTAATTTCACGAGTCCTACTAGTGCATGTATACACTGTATGAAGTAATAGAATAAAAAAATTGAACCCACATGGACTGAGGCGTTAGACTCTCTACAACTTTCCAATGATAAACTTGTTTATGAGACAATAAATTATGAAGCCTAAAACAAATTTTATAATGAAGCTTAAATAAAAAATATGTTTTACCAAGTATAAGATTCAAACCTAAGACTAAAAAGACTTTAGGCCTTAATCTTGACCAACATATTTCAACAAACACATATAATAAAAAAAATTATTATTCCAAAATTTTGAGACTTAAGCTTTAGTTTAGATCGCTTGATCCATAAGTCGGCCCTGATATCTAGATGATTCAAGCAACTAGTTTATTTAGGAAAATACTAGCATATGTTTTAGGGCACATGTTAAAGAATTCTACAAATAAAATTTGTATATTAAAAATTATGCCGCTTTGTTTTTAATAATTTTAAATTTTATTTTTTAATAAATATTTACTATTTATAGATGTTTAGGTTTTATTCATTTTCAAGAGCATAATTAACTATGCCTATCAAAAGGACGTGCTAGCTAGCTAGCTAGGCAGATGGTTTTGTTTACATTCCATAGGTTGCTCTCGAGAGTTATATATGGAATTGCCATAGAGTTGATGGAACACTTATTAGTTATGCCATAGAGTTGATGGAACACTTATTAGTTATTTTAGAAAGGTTTGCCTTCAATTTTTGTGCTTATGTATTTGCCACCAAGACCTTATTCCCAAGGAAGATATTTGTTCTTAGAGGAATGATATTCGAACAACCGTTTTTTTATAATTTTTGTGATAATATTATCTTTCATATTTATGTTGTATTTTTATTTTCTCTCTCTATTATTTTGATTTTTGTGTCAATCCTAACTTTTTTTGTATATTTTAGTTGCCCAACAAGTTATTCCAACAAAGGTTTTCAAATAACATTCCTTTTGTTCAAAGTAAAAAAGCATTATTATTAGTTAATTACTCTTTTGCTCATATAAAATTTTAGCTTGTCTAGGCTTTATATATTTCCCAAGCAGGTTGGAAATAAGGAAAAGGAAAAATATAAACTTTATACTAGAGATTAATTTTGATGTCATATGGGTGGAATTTTTTTATACGGTTAATCAATCACAAATTGTCTTTTGTATGATATGTAAAGTATATGTAGATAAATTAAAATAATTTTAAGGGGTTAAATATGTTTTTAGTCGCCGTAAATATGTCAACTTTTTGTTTTTATTTCTCTAAAAAAATTATTCAACTTTTAGTCTTTCAAAAGTTTTTCATTTTCCTTTTTGATCTCTCATTTAAAGTAAACTCATGTAAAAATCATATTTTTTTAAAAAAAAATTGGAGAAAATTTTATTATTATAAGAATCTCTCCAAAAAAAAGATTTTAATAACAAAACATGAATGAAATATGAATTTTTATATTTTTGTCGGTTAAAAATTCATATTTAATTTATGTTTTGTTAAAAAATTCTATTTTTTTTGTGAGAGATTTATACAATATTCTACACATTTCTACACAATTTTATTAAAAAATAGAAAAATTTACTTAAAAATAGGGATCAAAAGTAGTGATTGAAAATTTTATAGGACTAAAAGTTGAAAGAAAATTTTAGAGGGACTAAAACGAAAAGTTGGTATATTTTTAGGGAGCAAAAACATATTTAACCTTGATTTTAACCATCAAACATAGCCGTAATAAACACTTGAATACTCTTTTCTAATCTTAAAATTTGAGTGTATAATCAAAAGAAGGGAAATGTTAACAAATATAATTAGAGCGTCAATATCGCCTGTCAAAGATGTGTCCTCACATATACCAAGAACACAATGCCAGAGTTCCATGGTTATTTAATTGCAAATCACCGTGGTTTAAAAAATAAATGTGTGTATATTGTGAGATTTGATGGAAAAAATATTATAAAATACAAATGTGTGTATATTGTGAGATTTGATGGGACCCATTTTAGAGCTTTTGATGGGTAGTATTGATATTCAGAAAATGTAGCTGAGTTGTTTAAATAATTGAAATGTGTGAAGTAATACAAAATATTTAATGTAGTCCATTTAAACGACCAAATTGAGTATCTTGGATGTGTATGCTCTTAGGGCATTATTTAAACAACTAAATGTAGTAACTTTTGCATAGAAATTTGTGTGATTATTACCTTTACATATGTTTTCAAGATAAAAAATTTTAAAATAAATTTTTTAAACAATGCTCTTAGGATACTTGTTAGCATAACCCTAAGTGTCAAACTAAGCCCCCAAATCTCATTAATTTAACCACAGTTGAACGTTGCAAAGGTGTAAGAGCCAAATTTAATCACAGTTGAACCCTAAAAAAATTAGGGGCTCTATTTTATGCCTGCACAAACCCATAACCAACACTATGCTTGATTGATAGTGTAAAAAATGTGAACATCTTAAATGCATTTTGATTGAATCCATTATATAGTTCTATGTATTGTGTGTATACATGTACACATGACCGTTCTTTAGGGAGTGCAAAGAGCTCAACCGAGCTGCGCCTTCCAAATGATGGACCTCAAGAAAAAAATCATTGCTCAATATCCCCCACCCCCACTCAAAAAAGAAAAATAAACATGTTTCATGTTTCAATTTCTAAGTTAAAATTCATGTTTCATGTTTCTACTTCTAAGTTAAAAAACATGTCTTTAGTAAAAATAATTGCTAATTTTGATTTCGGTGACTAATAATTATTATACGAGTGTTATTTTCAATTTAAATAGAAGATTAATCTTTTTAAAAAATTATACGTTATTTTTATTAGGGGCCTATTTTTACTATGAGAGTCGAGCCTCTAGTTTTATAGGAACGGTCCTGCATGTACATTTTGCTATCGTAATATTTTGTACTTGTGCAAGCTACTCCACATGATATATGCTACAGTGTAAAAAGGGGTTTCTGCAGAAGAGACAACCTATATATGAGACGTTCTAGCAGGATAAATTCCTACTCCCCTCAAGGAAACTAGAACCAAAAGGAGGTAAAATAGCGGAGCAAAGTTAATCAAAAATAAAAATAAAAATAGCCGAGTAAAGTTGAATAATATATTATCCATACTCTTAGATACTTAGCAAGTGTCTCTTCATCATCACATATAGAGCTGTCAATTGAGCCGATTCAACCCAACCTGCCTCGACTCGATGGGTTAGTTCATATAAATGGTTTAGAGAGGACCTGCCCACTTGATTCATGTGTTGTCAAAATTGAGTTCAACCCAATTAGTAGTGAGCTACATGGCTCGGTGGGCCAGTCCAGCAGGTAATTCAAAATGTATTATTTTATTTTTTTATATAAAAAATGATGCAATAAACAATCACATTTTTTTAATAGAAACATAGTTAATTGATATACAAAACATCTATTGAATCGACATCCATAAGAGATAAATAACACATAAACATCAATGCAGAAGTAGAAAATATTTATCAAAACTCACAAAGTGCAACCTTGAAAACGATAAAATTCAGTTTTACATAATAAAATAATTCTCCTCATAATAAAATAATCAAATCTTACGTAATATAACTATTTTACAAAATAACTTTTTTTAAAGTATTCTTAATGGATAGGGCCGCAAACCCTGTGGCCGACCATGTAAAATACAGGTCCGGTGGTCTGCCCTAAAAAGATATGATCATTTTTTTTGCCGTTTTAACGGCCCGACCCACACTAAAATAGAGGGTCAATAGATCGGTCTCATGGGTCTGGTCCATTTTGATAGCTCCAATCACATATAAAAATTATAAAACAACCAAGCATCATTGTGGTATGATAATAACATCTATCTGTTTTTTAAGAACATATATGTATTTTTTTTTTTAGTGCCATACATGTATTTTTATTATAAATCTCATTACAATAGAAACAATATTTATTTTAAAAATGAGCAATCCGCACAATGAAAAAAAATCTGATTTATTAAAATTATTCAAATGAGATATTTTCTAAATATTATATAATCAATTGTGATAGTGTGTAAATATATAATTAAACGTATTACAAAAACATATTGATGTTGTTCCCATGAGCTTATTCAGTTTGTAGTAACATTACATAAGGTTCGACATGAACCCACTTATTCACCTTAAAAATAAATAAAGGAAAAACTGTAATATGATACTAGTTGAATTAATTAAGAAGATGCGTGTTATTTGAACAACCATTTGTGTGACAACTTTTAAAATAATCATAAATTTACAAAGAAAAATAGATATTGACACGAAAATCAAAGCAATAGAGAGAGAAAGTAAAAATATAATGTGAGTATGGGAGAGAAGGTCGTCATAAAGTTGTGAGCAAATGATTTTAAGAATTACTTCTAAGATATTTCACATTGAGGACACTTTGTTGAGAACCATGCCACTAGGAATATCTTAGAACTTGGGTTCAATGAGAGTGACACTAACATGATCATTCATAGTTTCGTGGTATTTTGTCAAAAGATAGCCGGGTTTTGAGGAATTATGGCGTTGACATTCTGTTTCAAACCCCTCAAACAAATTGCGAACACTTTATGTTTTTAAGTGTAATATTTTGGACTTCCAAAATTAGGACCATTTTCACAAGTTGATGTAGTAGAATTTGTTATCGATCTTTACTTGTCCTCTGTTTTAATATCCAAAGCATCTTTGACTTAAACACGTGTTTGGTTCCATTTTTTCTCTTAACCCTAATCCTTGACCTCTTTGAGTTAAGGCCGCAAAGCGTGTATTTTCTTCCCTCTTAACAAGTATACTTAATGTTAGGCATACAAGGTGTAGAACAAAGGAGTGCAATATTACTGAATCAAAAAAACAAAA
>Ga0228711_1005155_pt1 | contig 19957 bp, 8 predicted proteins | sample MedpolnodulmetaG_2_FD_177996 | JGI IMG/M metagenome (GOLD analysis project Ga0228711, IMG submission 177996) | Root nodule microbial communities from Medicago polymorpha collected in Santa Monica, California, United States - brown nodules | ecosystem: Host-associated > Plants > Roots > Nodule... | reverse complement strand
AATCAAACTAAGCAATTGAAGTTCCTTTGAAATGTATATATGGTTATCATATCCAAACTAATCAAACTTGCCAAAAAAATCAAAAATGCAAACTTATAATCATTAATATATATATATATATATATATATATATTATAAAATTGAACATATTTGCAAAAAAAGCAACATTTTCTCACTTAGGCATTTCATCAAACACCTTTTGTGCATTCTAAATTAGGAGCACAGTTAGTGTTATTTGAACATATAAACAACTACATTGTACCTAAACCTACTTTAAACAACAATGCCAGCAAGAACCATACATTATAACATTAAATTCTAACATAATTTGCAATTTCAAAAACCTAACCTAAACACTAAAGTTATGCTAAAATTATGAAAACTAACACCCTAAACAACCTACATTGCATTGAAATAGGAAGAAAATAACTCACCTGTTAATTACTTGAAGAAATTTGGCTCAAATTCGTGCAATTGAAGTTGGGGTGAAGTTGGGTTTGTGTTGTTTTGAACTTTGTAAGCAGAAACTGCAGTTTCCTACGTTCTTAAGATACAGAAAACAACGGCAGTTAACTATCGCTGAGGCCAGCGGCAGTTAACTGATGCCGGTTTCCCCAATAAGGTAATTTATTTGTGTCAAAATGACGTTTTTTTAAGTCATAAGAGCAATTTTCAAACTACAATCATACATTTGTTGGGGAAAAAAAAAACGAAAACTCTAAATTTTATAAACCCCATCCCCCAACAAAGCCATACATTTTATTTATAAGGAAATAATCATAATGTTTGTATGTGTAAAATAAAAAAAGGTTTTATGAATGTATAAAATAAAACATTGTCTCTATTTACTAACATGTATATAAAATAAATTAATATAGACAATGTTTTGAAAACCAAGCCAAAGATCAAATGAATAATTTTTTTGGATCATGATTCAATTGGTTCAACCACATATGAATTAGATAACAAATAAAATAATTAATTTTTTTAAGGAAAATAAATTAATTAATATATAAAATGAAAATTGGTTGGACCAAATATAGTTGAATTGCAGTTCAACCTAATTCAATCATGTTTCAACTAGATTGTGATATAACTTAGGTTAAATTAACCAACGAATTTGTTAGTTCCAGATTAAACCAGTTAGTTCAGTCAGATCTTTAAACTTCGTATGGAGGATATTCGTAAGTGTCCAAAAGATTTTATATTTGCACATACTAATAAGATCAATATATTTTGCAATTTTATTTTTGTAAATGTTACTCCCTCAGTCTCATAATAAGTGAACATTTTATAAAAAAAATAATGTTCTAAAATAACTGACTTATTTCACTTTTCAATGCAACATTAATTACTTTTTTTCCTAATTATAACTCTAATTAATACTACTTCCAACACTCCTAATTCAATACTCCCTCTGTCCCAAATTGTACGACGTTTTGGGCATTTCATACGTATTAAGAAATGTAATTAATATTATGTGGGAAAGAGATATTATGAGTTGTTTTACAAAATTGTCCTTAATAAATGTGAAATGAGAGAGAAAAAACTCGCTTAAATTGGAACGAAGTGATTAATACTTTTTTTCAATGCGGTGCTATATAATAAGTTTTCTTTATTAAAAGTAGTAGGGCACCTTATATAAAAATTTGTAGCGTTATATACTATGGAAACATTGAATGGTTTTTTTTTTCATTTTCAATATCAATAAAAATATCCCTCTCAATATATAAGTAACTAAATAATCAATTAATTAGTCATCTTTCTTTTGACTTTGCATCCGATTTTTGATAATATCCATATTATCTAAAAAAGATTTGAGATAAGTTTGACCAAAAGAGAAAGGATATGTGATAATTGTGAGTCATGTGTAGTCAAAATTCAAACTATTTGTATATTATACTACTAAAAATAAAAAATTCTAAAAACTATATGTAGGTACATGCTCAAACAACCTTCAACATACATTCGTCCATGTCCTTGTCCTTGTCCTTTGATGCATGTTCCTACTTCATTACCCTCTACGATCACCAACTTTCTTTGTGCCACTCTCTCTGACATGCTTTTTATTCAAAAGCTTTTCAAGTCCCTCTGCTTAGCCCTATGAGGTCGAGCTAAATCTAGAGCTGTCAAAACGGGCCAGGCCTGTCGGGCCGGGCCGAAAAAGCCCGAAAAATGAAGGGCTTAGACATAAAAAATTTGGCCCGTTTAAAACCAGGCCTTTTTAGCCCGAGCCCGTTGCGGGCTGGCCCGACTGGGCCGAGGGTAGCCCGTTTATTTTATAATAATTTTTAACATTAAATTTACTACAGTCCAGCCCAGCCCACCATTGAGGAAAAAAAATTGATGTTTGGCTAAGCCCAACCCAAAATCCCAAACTCACTCACTTCACTTCACTTTCACTCCCAATTCCCAAATCCAATTCACTTCATTCTCTTCTCTTCTCTCTGACGCGGTGCCGCTAGACTGCCGCCACCAGCCACTTCACACTTCACAATTCACTTTCACTCCCAAATCCAATTCACTTCACACTCACTGCATTCTCTTCTCTTCTCTTCTCTCTTCTTTTCTCTGAAGTTTGAACCCTAGATCTTCCACACCACCGCCGCACATCACTCCTCCACCGCCGCCGCACATCATTCCTCCACCATCGCCGCACATCACTCTTTTCTTTGGTGAGCCATCTTACTTTTCTTTTTTGTGAACTTTGAATTTTGATGATAGACAATTTTACAGATTGGACAATTTTAGCCTATTGTATATATGGATCTTGTGAATGATTTTATTTGACTTTTGTTGTTATGACAGGTTGGAGAATTTGAGATGCATATGAAACATTGGATTATCAGCTGCTCCTGTGTCCAACATTTCCCTAACTACACCACCGCCTGTTCCAACTAAACCTATGGCTGATTCTGCATCTTTAAGGTAATTTTATGAGATGCCAAGATAATGTAATTTTACCATTTTATCTGAGAGATGGAAAGCCCCAAGAATGTGGTTTTTTTCCCATGTGCAGCATTTATAGGATTTGGAAAAACTAATATTGTCACTCACCAATATAGAAGTTACTGACACAGGTCGTGGATCCCAGCTAGATTATTAGAATTTTATTCTGCTATGCAACTGTCTGAGTGTGTCTTCATACATTGGTGGTTTGAATTTTTGACTCTTGTATGGAAAAAAATTATGAGGCCGAGAGTTGAGTATTTCCTGAAGTCGTAATTGTGTGTACATAGTTTAATCTATGCTTTGCTCTATTATTATTATTAGCATTCAATACAACTTGTTTAAAATATTGAAATTTGTTGTGGATCATATTTAGTGAATGCTAACTTGTGATTTGATTTGTTTAAAATATTGATTTGTTTTTCATGCGTTATATTATATATAAGAATAGGTACTTTGAGTTCAACTTTGCATGTATTAGATGTAGTTATACTTAAACTTTACCTCACTTCCATTTGCAATTCATGTATGTACCAGTACCACTGAAACAAAAACTAATTTAAGGCTTTCATGAAAGAGATGTGTTGGGCATGTGTTTTCTGATTTAAATTCTCTACTTCTTTGATTCTCTAATTTAAGGTGTTTTATGTCAATTTTGTGAAATTTGCAGATAGTACATTGCTTTCAATATGAATGCTCGTGGTAATGGAAAACGTGTGGTGTCGGATGATGATGATGATCTTCAAATTCTTGAAACCCCTCCACTACAGGTTAATCAACCTCAACTACAAGTTAATCAACCTCAAGAGGTCAACCCACAAGATAACACTAACACACCAGTGGAAAAGAAGACGAGGGCCTTAACATCTGATGTGTGGAACGACCTTGTAAAGATTCGTCCCAGTGCTGATGGAAAAGAGAAGTGTAAATGCAAGGGTTGTGGGAAAGAATTGAGTTGTCAGTCTACAGGTGGAACTACACATTTAGGCCGTCATACAAAAAATTGTATGTCCCTTAAAAGTAAATTTGGTAATTTGGGAAGTTTAGCATTGATTGTTATTTTTTATTGTAATTTTTTAATTAAAATCTTAAAGTAACCGGGCTGGCCCGAAAGCCCGCAGCCCGCAAAGGGCCGGACTTGGGCAAATATTTTTTAACCCGTTTATCTTCCGGGCCTTTTTGGCCCGGCCCGCAAAAGCCCAAGCCCGCCATGGGCCGGCCCAACGCGGGCTGGGTAGCCCGTTCTGACAGCTCTAGCTAAATCAAGGTCCAGATTGTGTAACTTCAATTTTTGCATTAAAGAATTATGATCATGCTTTGTGATTTAGGTTATAGCTTATCATTTTTCTTTTAAATTTATCTATGTTGTATTAATTGAAAAAAAATAGTAATCGAACATAATTATTTTTTTATGTTATTTCATATTTTTAAGTTTGTTCAACCGCTAATTTTACTATAGTTATCGTGTAAATTCACCCCTAATAAAATTCCAACCTATGAACTTTATAATTAATTGTCTTAATATTGACTCAAATGAATCTCACTCTTTAATCGTGTAATAATGGAGTATTGTTACGAGAAATTCCCAGTCAACTATGATATTAGATGAAAAACACACACCACAAAGGCAGTAATAAGAACACACATGAAATTAGTATGGTTCACACCTCTTCTTGCCTCCATCCTCAGAAATGCCTCAATAAAAGTTTTGCCATCTCAAATAATATTACAAATTTACAATAAAAACTAAACTCAAATTGTGTACCATTCTAAAAGCAGGAGAGTTGATTTCATTCATGAATGGTGCATAGTGGGTATTAATTATCCCACAAATTCAAAATCTAATTATAATTTCTTCTTATTGTAAGTTTTACGCAATGTGAATTCATCTAGATTAAAATGTTGCGTGACACAGCTATTTGATGGAATGTAATAATTGGATTGAGAAGAAATCAAGAACAATATACACTAGATCTCCATGAATATTCTCAAGCGCCAGTGAATGGACTCAACAAAACATCTTTTTCTAAAAGTAGCTTCATGATTTTCCTTTTATGATGTGCTCACAGCTAACACATATAAAATAAAATAAAACAAGGCTACACTAATTTTTTGAGATAAAATTCATTCAAAAATTCCTTCTTTTAATCAATTATAATTCACTTTGTTTACACTTTTATTAAAAATTTAAAAATAAATATCGTAAAAAAATTAACTTGCTCAACAATATCAATTTTGATAGATCAAGTGTCTTCTTCATCTGAATTTAAATCGGAATTTTACGGTTGCGTTTGTGAATTTTAGTTGATGTTTGTTATTTTATCAAATAGACAAAAAAAAATTCTTGTTTATCACATTTCTTTGTTGAAGGTAATTCTATTATATGTGATAGACATGTAATATTTCAAAAATTTAAATTTTATTTTTTTATGGAAGTCTATCATCTTATGCTACATTCAAACTCTCTTGGTTAGACGGTAGCTTTTCTACTCCTATGAAAGTTTATAACGTTTCATTTATACGTTGGTGCCTTGGTGGTCAGTGGTCACTCTTGCTATCATTTGATTACATGTATGTCTTATAAATACTTTGACTGTGATGATGAAGTAACTGGTTTCACAGTCAAGTTTGGACTCTTCCACTGTGTTTGGTTGGAGTGAAATTAAGAAGAGAGAAGTTGAAGAGAAAGACCATACTTCTCCTATTTGGTATGAGGAGAACTTGGAGAGAGACTAAAAAAAGGTGGGACCTACAGCTTTTTCTTTTCTCGGCTAGCATGCAAAGAAAGAAGGAAGAAATGAAACAATATTATAATCTTTCAGTTTTGCCCTTACACTAGTACAAAACCTTTCTCCTTCCCATGCTTACATGTTACAAAGATTAATTATACAACTAGAAGATTAATTTTGAGCTGCTTAATATATATCCGCTTCAACATAGTATAATTTAAAAGCATTTTACAATTTATTTGATTAGTTTTAACAAGGAGAAAACTTAAATACAGCGCCTTATGTGTTGGTCATCCTGTTTTCCAAGTTTACCAATTAGATTATGACGCGTGGCCATTTTATTTCATTAAAAAAATCAAATAATTTTTTAATAACTCATCTAGTTCTGTGGTTACCCTTAACAGTTCCGATGACAAACCAAACCAATGTTGAAATCACTTCATCCATGGCCTTGAATGCATAAAAGATATAAATCAACATCAAACAAATTCAATTTGTGATTTTTGGAGGGCATGGTGGTGAAGGCAAGGCCCATCACAGTTTCATCATGGTGTTACGTGATGGTGGAGCGATGGAGGTCTTGAAATCAAAGAGGTCACAGGCTCACAGCTTCGGGAGGTGCGAAAATAACAACAAGCTTTCTATCACGGAGAGTCGGAGACGATGGAATCAGGAAATATGTTGCAAATTGAAACACTTAATTTTCTATTTTTAGTACACGTGTTATTATTTGATTGGGAACAGTACCAACTGGACCTACGGTACTGCACCTAAGTAGTATTGCCCTTTTAATAAATGTTAAATAAAATAAAAAAAACTCTACCGTAACATAAATAAAAAAAAAGATAAATCATGACAAATAAAAAACTTTCGTATGCTTTACTTTTATATAAATATTGTTAGCACAAGGATATTTTTGTCCTTTTATAAATTAAACAAAATTCTCTTTCTTCAATTTCTCTTCTCTTTCTTTAATACCAAACAATATATTAAATCTACTCTATTTCTTATCTTTTTCTCTCTTCTCAATTTCTTCTCGCAACCAAACACACCCTTCGGATTGATTTATCTGAAATTTATTAACCTTTGAATTCAATTACTTAATTTTCTCTAAATAGTGTAGTTAGAAACTATTTTTATCAATGACATAAAGTTGCTGCAATTTTACTCAAGTATTAAAATGTAAAAAGTTACAGAAAAGATTAATCAAAATCCAACGTAAATAGTGTAGTTAGAAACTAATTTTAGTCAATGCATGGGCAATAATATTCCGCGGAGCAGAGGATTGTCATCAACGTCTCTGTTACTCCTGATTTGTTACCAGTAAAGGAAACATAAATGCTTGACTAACGTGAGGGGATATTGGGGAAAAAAAATTAAAAAATTCATGTCTTCCGTTACGTTAGAACCAAGTGGCAAAAAATCAATAGTAATGTATGTCAGCAAATGCCACGTTGAAAGACACGTGGTTAAACGTTAGCAGTGGGTGGCATAGGCATAACAGGTCGTGTCGAACTCTCAAAGGTGAACACATAACACCAGTCATGGGGAAACCTGCTTTGTTTATTTCATCACTTTCATTGAGCAATAAACGTAAACAAATCCCGAGAAAAGCATTGAAACAATTTTAAATTCTTAAAAAGAAGGAATACGCCATTGCCAACGTTGGTTCAGTTGTAGAGCAAACACTTGCTCACAGTTTCAAATAAATTAATTTGTACATAAGTTAAAGTTAAATAATGGAGTATATTCGTAAAAAAAATAAAATGATGCTATATTTTTATTTTTAGTCGTGTTTACGTCTTTTTTAATTTAAATAGGTCTCAATCCTATAAATATACGTTGTTTTCGTCTTGGTCTTCTGAACTTACTAATCTTTTTAAGTAACTGCTATAAATTTTGATCATTTTAATTTTAGTCTTAATCTCATTTGATTACTGATGTAGCATGTAATTGATAACGTGGCACAAGTTGCTGGATAAAAGACTTGATGACAGAGCAAAAGTCATCTAAAATGATCATTTTGCCCTTAATGACTTATGACTCATGTGAAAAGACAAAAATATCCCATTTTTCTTTCTTCTTCCACCCTCTCCAAAAACCAATCCGTCCTCTTCTTTAAGGAATATAAGTGGTAATTACTCGTAAAAATATATGAATTCAATTCATTGAAAATTAAAATGTTGAACTTTTCAAATAATATTTGTTTAATTTAAAACGCTCAAAGAGTGTTCTAAAAATACTCGCGAGCAAGACTTTTTTATTTAATATTGTGTCTAAAATTTATAGCTCTTGGAGCATCTATAGTGAATAAATCTATTTATGGGTTCTCATGTGAACACATAAGATTTATAATTTTTAAACAGTACTCCTCCCGTACCGGATTAACTGAGTTATTTACTCATTTCACACATATTAAGAAAAAGGGTCTTGTTAACGAGTGTCTCCGGAGCACTCTTTAAGGATTCCAAAAAAAGAAATTATTTTATAAAAAAAGTCAAATATTTCAATTTTCAATGCATTGATTACACATATTTTCATGATAAGTTACCATTTTAAGGCCTTAACTTTATGTTTTTATCTCTTCAAATGAAAGAAATGGAAATGACACTAAACACAAAGAATCCTAATTCTTCCCTCTAAAAAAAAGAAGAAAGAATCCCAACTCCATGTGTATAATTTCATATTTGGAGCAAACACAATCGATTCTATCCGGTTTGATATATTAGACTTAAAACGCTCTCAAGTATAATTAATTGATTCCTATCATAGATTTTGAGTTTAAATCTAACTTTCACATTATTTATTTTTATATTGTAACTTATTGTTTAATTCAATTCACGTCCATATATTCAAATATACATTGTTTTACATTTAATTCAATTAAATTTTAAATAAATTGTACATTTAAATCTCAATCATAAAATTCAACAACACTCATTCCCGATATTCAATTTAACAATTTCAATATAATACTTTTTTATTGATATGTAGAAGAATATATGAGTTTTATTTAATTTTATTTTAATAAAACAAACAAAAGAAAGAACACGCCATCAACATGATTATGTTGTCAGTCTTGGTATGGCCCAACGATAATAGAAAGGGGGCCCACTACCAGAAGAGTTGTTTGTGAAGGAAAACGACAAAAAATCTGAAAAATGTAAATGAAATGAATGAGAGTGATGTCATTGGAAGTGGAGTGAGAAGCAAGGTTCAGGGAAAAAGCGGAACCGTGGGTTTTGGTTTTGGAGCGGGACTGCGGGCAACTTGCAGTATTTGCCTATTTGGTAGTTTTTGGGTTTATATTTTCTTACTTGCATTCAAAGCGCGTCACTATACTTTCCTACCGTCTCCATTGACATTGTCGATTATTTTTCGACTTTGTTGCCTCGTTTATTTGGACCGTTGCCTTGATGTGACTTCAAATTCATAGTATTTTAGTATGTCATTATGTAAATAACGTTATTAAATAAATTGAAAACGATGTAATCAATCCCTATAGCCAAATCAGGCTCATTTTCATTAAGGCCAATCCAACCTGAACCAATTCCTGTATTTGAATGGGTAGCAATATTTGTGTAACAATTTATCATAACTTTTATGACCGTCTTTTTTCTTTTATTAGTGAAAAATAAAAAGAGAATGAAAACATAATGTGAGTATAAGATAAGTTTATTATAAAATAATTATATAAATATTATTTTTTTAATTTATTGTAATGATGTCCAACGACAATCAAACTTGAACATTGAAGAACAATATATGTAATGTGCCCTCTATCACTCTCCAATGATTCCTTTTCAGTGTTTATAACGATACACTCATTTATAACAATTCAAATAACATATTTTTTCACCTAAAAACTTCGTACTCTTATCATCTTTATTACTTGAATGTAAGAGCATTTGCATATAGTCCAAATCGACATGATGTGGCTATTGTTCGATTAGGCTTTTGAATCACTCAAACTAGTAGCGTTGAGGTGTTTGCAGGTATCCTCCTCCATTGTAATCTTCATTGCATCAATTTCCCGTCATCACATTCCTTCACAAAGCATTTCTTCCACCGATCGACCATAAACGTGGATGAACATGATTTACAACGGGTCAAAAGCACCATAAACGTGAAAGTATTATACAAGGATAAAATATTGTGTACCTCAATAAATGACTGTGAATTTTAGATATAATAAATTAATTATATTTTTTAAAATTGATAAAATAACGGAGATGATGTGTTTTTAAATAACACATAATTTTTGCCCACAAAAAAATACTTGTTCGTTTAAGATTTTCTTACTTATTTTCGTCTGACCAGTAGAATGTGACCTTTGTGAAAGAAAAAAAATAGCTATGTGACCATTTGGAAAACAAAAATACATAAGAAAAACAACTTCAACACAACGTCATAAAATTTTAAAAAAACTGGGCTTGATAAAAAAAAAATTAAAATATGAAACCAAATATAATTAGAACGTGCAGTTTTGAATTTATTTGATTTAATTTTTAATTTATTGAACCAAAATTCAACTCCGACTGCTTTTTACTTAGTCAAGGGGTTCAATACTTCAATTATTCAAACTCTATAGCAGGAAATAAATGATGTTCACTATCAACCGATCACACCCGTGACTAAAATAAATATTGTGGTGATTTCAATAGGAAAAACATTAATATGACAATTTTTTTTTTACAGAGGTGAGAAAAACGTGATTACGAGGTTGAAATTAAATTTAGAGTTGGATATTTGAATAACCATTAATAATAATTTTTGTGACAATTTTTTTTATTGGTCAAAACAATGAAGAGAAGAAAAAGAAGAGTATAATGTACTTCCTCCGATCTCAAATATAAGAAAAGATTCCTTTTTTGGGTTCATTGAGTAGTTAATATATCTGATCTATATTATAAAGCAGATACATTAATTATTTAATGAACCTAAAAAAAGAATTTTTTCTTATATTTAAGACTGGAGAGAGTAAGCATGAGAGAGTTGTTAAAAATTTGTCACAAAAATGATTGTAGAAGTATCTTTTCTCTTAAATTTATATACATTTTGTAGCAATTTTTTTAATATAAATCTGCCTCTACAGCCGTTCTTATAAATGTTACTGTATTGGTGGTTATTACTGTTTACATGCACTTTTTATTCAAGAAAGCGAAGAGTCAATAGCGAGGTTTATGACATTTTAATTTTAAATAGTTTATATTCCCCTTAATGAATTGATATAACTTGAAACTTTACCCAAAAAAACAAAGTTCTACAAGTTTTTTTAGGAAAACAAAAAATGTTCTACAAGTCAATATAAAATTCTAAAATGTAATTAAGTTTAAACAAATAAGATTGAGTCTATAAGTCTTTGCAGTGATATAAGAGCAGGGGCGGAGCCACCCCTAGCTAGCCTGGACATTAGTCAAGGCTCAGCTTCTACTTTCTTTGTAGCAAACCCAACCATTACTAGAACCTCTCGCTTTTCCTGCGAATTTACCTGCAGATTTTGCCAAGGGTGTATGTTCCCAGGTAAATGTAATATCTTCGTAGGTAATTGTTTCCTTAGGATTTTAGGATCCGCATAAAAGGTATATCCGCAGAAAATGTGTAATTATCCGCATGAAGGAAGTACCAATATTTGAGAAGTTTATAAAATTATCCGCATGAAATGTATAATTTTTGTCCAGACTCTATAAAATTTTTGGCTCCGCCACAACCTAATTGCAAAATATGTCTTTGAACTGTTTTTATGTTCAACCACACTTTTAAAAAGTGTTGGTCAAAAAAATAAAAAGACTTACATCGCATAAGGAACACAACGTTGGTCATATAATTGTTTGATCATATAATTTTGATTATTTTTTACGGTATATAAGTTTGAACTCTTTTTTTTTGTTGAAAGAATATAAGTTTGAACATAGTAGTGTAATTTTATGCTTATTTAAGATTACCACAAACTTTATTTATCTTATATTTGTTGGTCATTGAGTTTATTTTTTTTATTATTCTTTACAATAAGACATTTTCACGGTTCAAGTCATTGAATTTTTTGTGGGTTTGAGACATTGGTTAAAAGAACATAAATAGAAATAATTTGTTAAAAATTATGAAAAGTGTTGAATTCAACTTTTTAGAAGTCAAAAAGTTATAATTTTTAATGCAAAACTACCACTTTTAGTTTTCTTAATCGTTGTCTTAAAGGTACTGGTTAGCTAGGTCCTTTGTTTTATGGAACATATTCAAGTTGTTACCAACACTATATTGGTTGGCGGGTAAGTTTTAACCCAAAAATATACGTCACACTGTAGTTTCAAAAGATTAGATCAATATTCTCTTCTGTGACACGAAGGTCTATTGAAATTACCATCATCGATTTGAAGGGAGGGAGAAAGGGAATTTAAACAAAATGAATTTTATTAGTAGAGATCATTAAACACGAAGGAAAAATGTACCAAAGATTTTTTTTAATAAAAGTTGAATTTGTTTAAATAAATCCTTGTAAAGTTCAACCTACTTAATTTAAATCCTAGTTGGAAAAAAAGGTCATTAATTGATATTAAATTATGGCGGTGACAAAATAAAAACCTTCAAATTTTATGGGGTTAGAAACCAAAAATAAACCTTTTCATTTATCTTTTATGGACAAAAAGAATATTTAACTTTAAAAATTATGTAAATTATTTACACTAAATATAATTATAAAATTAATAAACTTATTTTGGTTCATTTAATTAATCATTCTAAACTAGTTAAAGAAGTAGAATATTCTTTTTGAAAGAAAAAAAAGTAGATTTATTTATTTTATTTTCCTTAACCAAAAAAGGTTAATGTGAAAAGACAAATGAAGTAAAAAGATCGTCCTATAAGACGACACAACTAATAGTAGTAATTTATTTGTGTTTGTGGGAGTGTGTGTGGTTAGTTGAGGTTAGATTTGATGAATGTGGGGCAGGTAGCCTTGGTGGGTCCATTTAACTAGCTCCTGAGAAGTGTAGTGTAGGACATGGGCGGTGCTGCCGTTACTCTTACGCGCGCTACATGAGTTTGGGACCCAACCCAATTTTCCTTCCTTTCTCCCAGCACAATTTGACGTGGAGAGGACAAGGAAGAGAGGGACATGTGCAGTTTGGTCCAAAATGGACCCTACCACTTTGTAAAGTTTAACTACAAGATCCTTCTCTTTTTCTCATTTTTAACCCTTCTATTCTCTTTAAACCACCAAAATGCCACAAATACTTACCATCACTAAACCAAAAAAAATCAGTATTTGTCTAATTCCCATTATATTCAGATTTTGGTTATATGTGTGTAAAAATTGACTGTGAATTAACATCTCAATCCCATTATATTCAGATTACATGAATATTTTTTAGTGTCTTTGTTAATAATTTTAGAGAAAAAATATGGATCATTAGTGTAAAATAGTAGTTTTTATGTTTACGATCTAATAAAATAATTTTGTGATTATCTTTAATCTATTCATATTTGGTAAGATGGCGATTTATATTAGAGATTAGTGTAAAAGTATTTTACATCCTTAATGCATAGTCCTTAAACTCTTAATTTTACAGAGCTTGACAAGTGTAATGATTTTGTTAAAAAAAGACATCTTCCGTGCGTAACTGCATAAACTAGTCCATCGAATTTTCTGAGACTTTAATGAACGACAACCTCTTCTTATGAATTTTGACGTTGTTGCATGTTCAAGTTTGGATTTGAATTCAGAACTTTGTGTAAACTATAAGAGATTTGCGTCATCTAATCTAACTATCTAATATGAGAGTTTTTAGGGGACTATAGAAAAATAAAGTATTTAGAATTTTAATAACTATAACACTCCCATTTAATGATTAATAATAATTTCCTTAACTAAAGTCTCATAAATGGCATTGGTGTAATTTCGTCCATGATGAATGGCACAATTTTGAGTGCTCCTTCAATTATGCAATTATAAAAATAAAAATAAGCATAAACATAAACTAAACAGAAAAATTGATTAAAAAAGTGCATTTAAGCCAATGGATTCACTAGGACGGATTCATGTAAGTTGTAACCTGCCGCTGTTTATAATCCCCTCTCAATTCCGCATACAATTCAATTCATCTTCACCTACCAACTACTTTATATAAACTCATTCTTTCTTCTCTCCTTTTCTCTCCATTCCCATTTCTATTTCTCTCTATTCTATTCTATTCACCCTAATTCTCTTTCATTCATCCATGGCTACTTCTTCTAAAAGACACTGTTTCTTGAACGATGAAGAAGACGATGGTTTGGCTTCAATTACAACAACAACAGACATTCAACCTGGCTATTCTGGTCACAATCATTTCTCTAATCAGAACGGTTTTGTTTCAAGAACTCTAGGTTATGGTTACGCTACTGTTTACAATAGAGGTCTCAGAAACAACGCTAATTCTCCTAGATCTGGTGGTAGATTTTATGATGCTAGATTTGAAGATCATCAACCTCACTTTCTTCAATCTTGTTTTCTTTGCAAAAAAGCTTTGGGAAACAAAGATATCTTCATGTACAGGTATTAATTAATCAATTTTCCTTAATCTATCTTATTATTCTTCTAATTGTTTTGATTTGGTTTTGATTAGATCTATTTTACTTTTGTTTGGTATTGCAGAGGGGATACACCTTTTTGTAGTGAAGAGTGTAGACAAGAACAAATAGAGATTGATGAAGCGAAAGAGAAGAATATGAACATTGCTTCATCAATGGCTTTGAGAAAAAAAGAGCAAAGAAAATCTTCATCACCAAACAAAGCACAAGATTACTCTTTTCGTACAGGGACGGTTGCTGCTGCTTAATTAGTAGTTAAGAAACTGAATTTTGAAGTTTCAAAATTCAAATTAGGCGTAAAGAGAGAAAAAAAAATGGAACAGTAATGTAATGTTCTCGATAAAGCAAAGAAAAGGGCAAAAAAGGAAAGAAGATGGAAAAAAAAGAAGAGTAGTAGTGAAGTTCCAAGTTTAACCTTCCTTTTTTTACTACGGAGAAGGGTTAAGAAGAAAGAGAGGAGAGATCTTCAAGAAAGTAATTTTTGACCAGAAGCTGTGAATATGGTAAAACGGTTTGAAAAATTTACTGTTTGTTATCCTCTCAATGAAATGACCCAATTTTAGTTTGTTGTGTTTTTTTTTTTTTAATATTGGTTATTGGTTACATGGATGTAATGTATCGAGTAGATTCGAAGTTTATAAATGAAGAAACTTGATACGAACATAAATTTGTTGGTTTTTCTGTGAGATTAAGCGTGTTCGTGGAGGGTTTTTAATTTAGATGCGATTGTGGCCTGCAGGATGAAGAATACGGTCGAATAGGTTAAAGACTTGGGTGCATATAAAATTTAGAGGTGGAAAACAGAGCATGCCATCGTTATCATTAAGAACAATCAATGATATATATATATATATTTTTTTTTTATCAATAATAATTTATTATTCCCCTAAAAAAATTACATTATTTTTTTGTCTAGTTTTTGTTTATTTGTTATTGATTATGTAAAAATGGAAGAAGAAAAAAAATTACAAACTGATTCCAATAAGAACCATTTTTCAATGGTTTCTAATATTTTTTGTGATTATAGTTTCTATATCTTCCAAGTAAAAAGATAATTAATTTTAAATTAATTGCTTACTCTCTCGTCCCATTATAAGTTAGTTTTCTCTCTCTTCATTTTACACATTAAAAAAATGTAGAAGTAGAAGAGAGAAAAATCATTTTAAATATTGATGCATTTATAAATGCAAATTAGAATATGCTCTCTTCGTTCTAAATTGTATGACTTTTAGGCATTTTACACGTATTAAGAAATATAATTAATTTTGTGTGGGAAAGAAATATTATGAGTTGTTTTAGAAAATTGTTCTTAATAAATTGTATGGGAACAATAAGTAAAAGAATTAAAAAAAAAATAGTAGTCATAAATAGTTAGATAGGAAAAATAATATTAATGTTTTATTGATATTGTAAAATGACATATAATTTGAGACAATTTTTCTTTCCAAAACGACGTAAAATTTGGGTCGGAGAGAGTATTGGAAGTGATAAAAATAATATTAATTAAAGTTATAATTAAAAAAATGTAATTAATATTGTATTGAAAAGTGAAATAAATTTTATAACAATTTTTTTAACGAATGATTCGCTTATTATGAATGATTCGCTTATTATGAGACGGGGGAGTATCAAATTTGAGATTGTTCTAGATTTTGGAAAGTCTGGAAAGGTGTAAGCACTGTTTGGTTGGGAAGAAAAGTTTCTAAGAGAGAAGTATGGATGAGAGAGTTTGAGAGAGATTGTGGATATAGAAAAAGATGAGAAATAGAGTAGAAGGTAATCGTGATGATAATATCTGAATATGTAACAACTGATCGCAATAGTTTAATATATAGAAATTTTAAATTAGTTTCTGGTGGTGCATTTCGTTTGTCAAAATCCCTAACATTAAAATAGTCTTTTAATAATGGTGACATCAACTCTTTTTTATATTGAGACTGATATGATAATAAATAAGTACTTATGAGAGCTAATATGATAATAAATAAGTATATTGAATGACTAATATGAGAATATTAACGTCATTTTATCGTAAGAGATTATTTTGACTAATATACTGTACAATCAAAGACTATTTAAAATTCTGGTACATTGAGATATTATTGTGGCTATTCGTTGCATATTCAATGATTGAAATGACTATTTGCTATATTATTTGATATAAGAGAAAGGAGAGAGAAACAGAAGGGAAAAAATGTTAGTATTTTATTGTAAGACAAAAATATCTATGAGTTTTGGAAAACAAATAGTTTATGATTAATTAAAAAATCAATGACACAAGAGACTTTAATCTTCCTCTCATTTCCTTCACATTATAGAATAGAAAACAAAAAGTTATGGGATCCACAACGTACTATGCTCTCTCTTCTATTTTTCTCAAAGCAACTTACTTCATCCGTCTCATAATAACCGAATATTTTATTAATTTCACACGTATTAAGAAAAGAAAGTATAACTAAAAGAAAGAAAAAATTGTTTTGAGTGTCTTGTCAACTGTTGATACATTCTCCATTATCATAAATGTAAAGTAGAATATATTGAATTGTAAGTGATGAAAATGATGTTAATCAGAGTTATAATTAGAAGGAAAATATACTATATTAAAAAAATGAAAAGAGACAATTATTTTGGGTGGTTTTATTGAGGTAACTTCAAACAAGAAATTAATATTACATTGTGAAATATGAAATGGGTCAATCATTTGTTAAAAAAATAGTAGAAAAAAACTAAAACATTGTAGAGACTTTTAATTTTTATTTTATTTTATAACAAACAACCCCTTAATATGCTGGTTTGAAATTCCTTAAAAAAACTGTTAGTTTGAAGTTTGTATTTTGATCTTGTTGATTAGACATTAGTCTTGTTAGTCTCTAATTTTTCTAATTCAGCATTGCTTTTAATCGTGTATTGATACATGCTTAAAAGGTTCATCCCAGTTATTCATTAAGGTAGTTCAATGAAAAATTCAAGTAGAAACAAAGTAATTAGGCCCGTGAACGGGACAAGTCAAGGTCCATCAAGGTACCCACTTCGATAAGACACGTGGTATCATGCGTGAGTCAATCTTCTCCATCAAATTGTCAAAAACAACACCTCAAAATGACGTGCAATGCAGGTCAACGACCACAATAAGATATTAGGAACCACCTCGTCCCACTTCGTACACTAACATAATGTCTATTTGTCCCACCGCCTCAAAGCAAAACCAACATTTAGACAACCAGTGTTTGTTCTGGATTGGATCCAAAGATCTGGCCTATTTAGGAGTATAAAGCCTAATCCATCATTTGTTACTTCACTTCATCACAACTCCTCGTAAGATCCCTTCAATATATATAGACACCAATCATCACCCTAAAAGCTACACAACTTTCTGAACCATCTGGCTCTCTTATCATGTTGAATGTCAAAATGTTTGTAGGTACTATCCTTTCTTCGCTGCAACAAAGACATTGTTCATCAAATCGACAACCATTTTCAATCTATTGTGTATCAACATTGAATAATTTTGTTTTGGGAACACGTAATTTGAACAAAGGGGAACTTCAAAATTTAATTTTCGAAACATATTTATTCATTTCAGACTTGATTTTTTGAAATACATTTACATGTATTTTAGAAATTAAGTCTCAGTAACTTTAAAATAAAGGTTTATAAGTAAAAACAGGGAGGTGTAAAGAATATTTTCTTTTTAATAATGAAATGACATAGCAACCAATGTAGTCTGGTCCAATAAATAAATAGGGGATATAAAATTTCTTGAAAACTGCTTTTCACACTTCACTCAATGCTAGGAAACACTGTGAAATGACAAATTTAATCCCAAATTCTATCGGTTGTTAATTAGCGTCGGTTAAAATCTATTAATAGTTAATTATCAATGAGGTTATATTGATAATTTCGTGGTGTTTCGTAATAACCTTTCATGTTGCCACATAAATTTTGCACGAATACTAATAGTCATTTTAAATCGCAATCTTTGATGTCACAAAATCAAACTCTTGTAATTAAGTTAATGCGTCTTGAACAAAGATAATAGAATTAGTATAATGTTATATTTATCCAAACTGCTATCTTTTAATTTTTTCTATAAAAGAAAAATAGTTTACTTTATCCACCTCTCTAAAACCATTTGTAGTTTCTTATACTCCCTCCATCTCAAAACAACGGTCATTTAAGATTTGTATACGGTTTTTAAGAAAATGATTAATTGTGTTGATTTTATTGGTAAAATTAATGTTGTTTACTAAATAACCTTATTAATTGTAGTTAGTGGGATAATTAAGTCTGAGGAAATTCAATAAATAAGGATATAATAGTGGAACTAATAATAGTGATACTAATAGTTTGATTTCGTGCTTACAATGGTGCAAACATTCAACATGAAACACATCAATATTAGAGGATGCATGATCACTTTGATGCTTTGAGGATTTCCATGTTGTGAGACATTTGATTTATTGATTGCCAATCGTTGAGACAATGATACTTGGAGAATTTGTTATCATGTTGTTTTCCTACCTTTCTATTTTCATGCTGGTTTATGTTTAAATATTTTGAAGACAATTTCAGATGTTTGAGATAAAAGATCCTTTTGGACATGATTATCAAAACCTATGGATTTTAAGCACACACGTTGTGATTTGTGAATGCATCACTGATATCCTAAGCCTAAGTGCATGTGTATATGAAAAGTTTTAAAAAGTCCACATTTCTAAAGGGAAAAATAATATGTCATTTATTAAAAATATGTCAAAATATATTGGGAATTAGGGTGCCACATTTGCCACGTTGACGTACTCGTACACAAGTAGTCAATCTAACACAACACTCATGGTCAGTGAACATAGTATGCAGATGCCTTCACACAATTGAAAGCTACATTCAAGATCAGTAAAAAAAATGCAATACATATCCCTAACCAAACAAAACACACACCATCATGCAAAATTCGCGATACAAAACACCAAAAACCTAAACCTGAACAAAAATTCATCTATAAACCCCAAATTTCAACTATAAATGGATATGAACATAGAAAATTTAAAATATTATTTGATGAAATAGAAAACTTAGTCCTACTTATTTTAGATTATTGTAAAATTCGAGAGTTTCATTGTTATGGTTGCTTAGTTCTTTGATGAGAGGAAGATGTGAGATTGTTAATTCAACGGGTAGACAAGATATAGAATTTGCGAAGAAAAAGAGGTATGTTTCAGAGATTTATTGGATACAATAGCAATCATAAAAAAATAAAAGGAAAAAGCTCTTCCTAGCGAATTGAGACCTTTATGGACCATAACATGATACCTTTAAATATAAAGATACACTATAACTTTTGTTGGCGACATTAAGATAAAAAAACAAGTGTCAGTTTTGCTGGCTACACTACTCGAATCTTATAAGTCACCGTGTTTGTATGAAAAAGTACATTGCCACTAGATGAGGTGGTGAGATGGTTGGAGGATAGTCAACAAATTATGGGTGTTGTTAAGTTTTCAAAAGACAATCAGATACTAGTAACTAAAAGTGGACAAGGGAAAATTATTGTGATCAATATGGTGTAAGATTTCGACAAAGAGATACAAGTACCGTCAACTACTATTACCGTGAAGAGTTTGGTCACATGCAAGTTATATATTCATAGTTAATGGAGGATTTACGAAGCATAAATGAGATGACAAAAAAAAAAAAAAAAAAATAATCTCTTTTTA
>Ga0228711_1005153_pt1 | contig 19961 bp, 18 predicted proteins | sample MedpolnodulmetaG_2_FD_177996 | JGI IMG/M metagenome (GOLD analysis project Ga0228711, IMG submission 177996) | Root nodule microbial communities from Medicago polymorpha collected in Santa Monica, California, United States - brown nodules | ecosystem: Host-associated > Plants > Roots > Nodule... | reverse complement strand
CCCCCCCCCAAGCAAAATACTTCTGATCCAGTAATTTGAAATCAGTATATTCGGGATTCTAAGCTTGCAAAAGTCAACAGCATTGTTCAAATACACAAAGAAGTATATCAAAATATTAATACTGTATCTTAGATATTTTAATCCATATTAATATTATATCTTTAGGGGTTTTCATATTTCCTTACCTTTTATGATTGGTTTCCTTATTCAATTAGAACTGAGATTTAAGTAAAACAACAACCAAGTTTTATCCCACCAAGTGAGGTCGGCTACATGGATCAAACACTGTCATAATGTTCTATCATATCCCTATCCAACTCATTAATCTATATTAGAGAAAATAAGATAGAAGTCTAATATATAGCTGCCAAACACTCCTGTATGTTGGCCTCTCCTTTGTTTGGGAGTATTATAAAAAGTAGGAAAGGCATTCGGGATTTTTTAAAAACCCTCCAAAACACTCCTTTACCCGTTTTTATTAGTTCCCCAAATTGGGAGGTTTCTGACTTTCAACTAGGGTGGGAGTCAACATTCACTCCTCCTTTCATTTCCTTCCCCTCCCTCCCTTTCCCTTTTCTTCCCAACTGCTATACAAATCCTACGGTGATAATGTTTTTAAAATGTTGGCAACAAAACAGAGATTTGTGCTACTAAAAGTCTAAGTGACTGAAATTAGAATTATAAAAAAATGGTATTACTGCAAGTAAACTAGCAGCTTCTACGCAAAAAATGAGAAACCCCATTTCTTAAATTCACTTTATATATAATTTTAACCTGGTAATGTGCTGCAGAAGTAAGCAGATTAACTGTTGCAACCAAAAGATCTTCATTTAATTCTGATTTCTCCTTCAATATGTAGCTCATAGAGTGCCTCAAATTAATGATCTATATCCAATTACAAAAACCATCACTCAAATCAAGCTTATAAACCAAAAGAACAATAAATTTAAAGAAATTGAAACTAAAACCCCAAACCTCCTGATTATCTGGAGCAAAGTATGTGGTTTCACATGAAAATGATTGAACACAATCTGTTGTTGTAAATAATGTTGAAATAAACCTGACAGCACCAAGTTGGATGACCTGCATAAGCAACAAATCCGTTGTCAAACAATGCCATAGCAAATCAGGTATAGTCAAGTATATACTTGCTGACAGGGAGGTATAATAAGTAATAAATAATCAATCAAGTATCAACAAGGATATGCAGGGGCCTCTATATTATGACATCAAATGAACTAAATTATGTATAGTTGATGAAGGAAAATCAAGCATGAAAAAAAAAAGGAAATACAACATGAAAAAGAAAGATGACAAGTTGACAATCCAAGTGTGACAAATATGATCAATCTAATTAATTATGCAGCAAATGCCAGTAATACCAATACTGTACACTGAAGTGTTCACAGACCCCGAATTGATGGAAGAAAACAAAGTGAACAAAAGGAAGACGCTCGTTATTGTTGAATAAAAACTCATTTACCACCACTTCAAGTGTATTGTTAACAAGTAGCTATATTAAAAGAATCAGAAAAATATAATGATGCTCGGATTTGAGAAAAGTTGAAGTTCATACAGGATCTTGGAAGTATGAAATCAACGATATAGCAGAAGTGACAACAGAAACTGGTTTGGTTGTGCATGAGAACACTGCCTGAAGAAAAACAGGAATGCTCGATGATGTATCCTGGACAAAATAAAACAAATCAAATTAGTGATTTATAGTACAAAAACAACAATGCTTGAAAGTTACAAGATGCTTAACATAAGAAAAATATGACATTTCATCAATTCATTGTCATCCCATGAAACTCTAATTAAATGTGACTAAAAACTGTTCAAATTAATAATGATTATTCAAGATATAACATTGGTGGTTTTCCTTTTTACCTTAGAAAGTTTGGTGGTCATCTCTGAAAGAATATCGAAAACAGAACCTATAGCAAGCTGCAACCCTTCAATTTCCATTGGATCAAAGAAGCGGCTTGCATGCAATTTCTGTTAAAAAGAAATGATTTTGTCAATATGATATACAATAACAAAATTACAAATAAACAACAGGCTTCAAATTATGCACCTCCAAAGCATGTGCAGTAGTGCAAGCAATATGGAAAAGCGTGTTGTGGATGGAAGAATCAGAGAATAACACATTGTGTATGATCTCGCCCAACTTTCCACAATAAGGCATTGATATAATGCATTTTTTCATCAACTCAAGAACCTACAAAAGTATCCCATAGTTGGAAATAATCAGAATAGAATAATTGTTGAGTCTTAATTGTATAACACCTACAATGAAGTACAATCAACTGACTTAAACTTCAGAGCAGCAAAACTATTTCACCTAATTTATTGTCATGGAAATGTCTTTTCAAGTAAAAGTCATATAAAATAATGCAGATTGCATATAATAAAATCTTGTATTTCAGTTGACCATAACAGTGAAAGATAAGATAACTAGTGAGGATCAAACATACATAAAAAGTTTTTCCTGAACAATAAATATGCTAAAAGGACTATTACAAAAGTAGAAACAGACTGGCATAATTCAACACAAATCAGGCATTCATAGAAGTTCAACAAGAAAGGTTAATATAAAACACCCAGAACAGAACATTTAAATAGCTACACAGCCAATGCTGATTTTAATGACAGAAAATAAACATGAAACCACAAAACTGCCTGGAGGAATGGAAAAATGTATATTGATGGTTCAATTCAGTTCACTGATAATAGGATAAGAACTATTGAAATTTCATATTATTCAATAATATAGAGTAGCAGTAGGCTTAACTAACTCCCTACAATCATGGAGGAGTTAAGCTTAAATTAAAGCCTAATATGGTATCAGAGCCTATCAATCTGGGCCACCTACTATTTATATGCACCCACCAAGCACAATAGCTCTGGGTCTGAGGGAGTGTATTGTGAAAAATCAAATTCTCTAATAGGATATAGATAAGGTCTGAAATGAGTTTATAAAGAGTGGCAAACCTCACCTTACAAGCCGGTTTTGTAAGGATAAAATACTAATAACAAACAGAAAAGATGTCATTCACAATCTTATAATTTCTTCTCCTAAGAATAATTAAAACAACATAAAATTGAGCAACTTCAAAAAGAAACAGGGCATACCTTCAATACTATTTTCCATCTAATATGCTTTATCCTGTATTTCCAATTCTCATGATTAACCAGGACATACTGGAAAGAGAAAATGATCAATGCCAGAAGAACATCATTCTCTACTCCTGTTTCGACAAGTTGTATGGTGAAGTCCAGCACTGCAAGATTCAGACTAGAACATAAGACCAAAATAAAAAATGGATATAATATAACACAGAACTTCACAAAAGCATGCCACGTCAACAATTCCTAGAATTAATCCTATATTGAAAATATAAATCAACATAGATCTATATCAATATATTGTCATAAAGTACTGAACAAGTTTAGGATTGTGAGAATTTAAAAGGAATGAACTGAAGAACACTTTCAGATATATGGTGTTAGTGTTAGTGTACACGACAAGAGTGTGGAGTGAAGAACACTATGCCTTTTCAATATAGGCAGTTTCTGACAGCTGTCAGCAACTGAATCTGTTATGTTAGTTTCTGTAGTACAGAGCAATAAGTTTCCCGTATAAATAAATGTACCCCTACCATTGTTAAATTAATGATTTGAAAAGTATTATTGATAGATTAATATTATAGTTTTCATTATTGTCTCTATTTTATTTTGAAACATAACAGATTGAAATGATTTTCTGGGACTTTTGATGTGTTTACACCAGGTATTTAGAGAGCTTAAAGATTACTCCCTCCATTCCTATTTATAAGCAAAAATGGGTCAATGAAAGTTGATGTATTTGGTTAAGTAAAACTCTAATAGAACAGGCTTAAACCTAAATCTAACTAATCGCATAAACTACCACCCCAGCCCTACACACAGACAAAATCAAATTAGGTTTGACTGAGTGCTGTCAACCACTTAGAGTTTGTCCAAGTGCACAGAACCTGACTTTGGTGTGGGGATTCTATAATGCTTCTTGGTTGGAAAAAGCACACAGATTGCAAGCCCCTCCCTAATGTTTACCCTACTGCTTTTGAACCTGTCTATGGCAATATGTTGGTTCTACCTTTTTTCCATCCTGTGGATATTCCTACAATGACTTACTCCAAGTACACATAGGAACTGTTGTCTTGAGTCAATATGCTAGAAGCAAATAGTATTTATTCTCCTATGCTCAGTGATTGTAAACTGATAAAATTTGGTACTGATTCAGTCTCTATACCTCTTAACCTTGGCTATATGGGTCTATTGTTGACTCTTGAGTACGCTATGTTAGCCAGACCAGAAATTTCTTAGTATCAATAAAATATGCTAGTTTATGGCACATTCTCTAGAAAGTCACTGGAAGGTTGTCAAGAATATTTTTGGTTAGCTCGGAGGATATGTGGACCAGGCAAGTGACCCTGATGACTGCAGAACTACATCTGTGTATTCTATTCGTTGGCTCCAATCTAGTTTTTCGGTGCTCCAAGAAGAAATCTCTGGTTGCAAGATCCAGCACTTAAGACGATTACAAAAGCATGACTCACGCAACAGCAAAATTGTTGAAGGTTATATCTCATCTGCAAGAACTGTGGATTTCCTTCACTGCTCCGAAACTTTAATGTGACAATCTCAGTGTTGTTTCCTTATCACAGGAAAATAGATGGACTCTGTATGAGAAAATGTTCTTTCTAAAGCCCTAGTGTTTTAGCGTGTACCCATTGCTGAGCAACTTGCTGACACTCTCACAAAACCCCTCCCTTCCTCTCACTTATGTGCTCTGTCAGTCAAACTCAAGGTGCAGTCACCTTGTGTTTGGGGTAATTGAAGTATAGCTGAAAACGTATACTAACGGTTATAGTTGGAGTTGGATACTATTGTGTTAGATGGTTACTATTGGAGTTGGTTACTAGTGTGCTCTTTCATCAATGATACCATGAAGAAGTTTAGGTTTAAGAGAATTTGAAATGAAATAAATGAAGAATGTTATGTAATATGATTGAAATGATCTTCTTCCACTAGAGTAAAAGGTTTACATCAGTTATTTGTAAAAATCTTACAGACCAAATCTTTAACAAAAGAGTTGAGTAGCTAAATCTAACTCTTTGTAAGATAACAGAAGCTAACTACCTCAACAGAGAGATACAGAATACACAATGCAGAAGGCTATACTATTTGCATACACTATAAACCAAATTAATTTTCTGTATTTTTCTTCCTTTTCTAGTCTTTGGTCATTATTAATTTACTATCTTGCAGTAAAAGGAAAAAACACAGCATCTTATCAGAATTCTAAGTCTAATGCAGCACCAAGACTTACAAATCTTTCAAAACAAGCATCCAATAGATTAAATAATAATAGATTAAAATCAACATTTTTTTTTTTGGTGGGGTGGGGGAGGGGGGGTATCTTTAAAGATAAGCACAAGAATGCAAGAGACACAAACAATCTGATAGGTTCCGTATCTACAACCATAAGCCCAATTGTCCAAAGGGAGAGTTAGTTACAGAGGTAGAAAGAAGGCTGAGCATGTTATATAGGGAGGAGGAGAGAAGAATGAGCTATCAAGGAGAATCATTATTGAGTTGGTTACGCGCATGGTACAATGGTTCACTAAAGGAACTTAGCTCCAGGATTACGGAGGCCATCTTCTGTATAGTTTCTTTTTCAATAAAAAACACCATTTTTCATTTCGCTCTTAACCCGGGTTCCCATCACAATCAGAAACAAATAAATACTGTCAGTTGTCACAGTAAAATGCATGAGATATCATGTTAGCCATACCTGATATTGCCAAGGGGTAGTCATTACTGTTTTGCTCACAGTCAATTAGAAGCATTCTAGCCAGTCTGCCAGAAAGCATCCATGACCCACTGGAAACAGACAGAATAACAGGGAGATATCAATTAAAAGCATTTTATAAAATACAGTAGTAACTACAAGCCACCGAGAGTATAAGACCAACAGAAAAAAATGCATAAGGAAATGTGACGTCATAAAATAGAGGACAAAGGATTAAAACAACCCATGGTTAACAATATCTTATGGTACATGATTCATATCTCGATTCAAAGAAAAACTGAACCAAATCAACACCAATTGCTGTGAGCATATTCACAGCATGAATTTCAATTCATTCTGATGGATAACAACTTCTACCTCAACTTATGGTTTTTGCTTAAGTCACTTGTTTTTACTTAAAAAATGTCATATTTTTTATTTATCACGTATCTTATGATTCATAATAAGTCACTTGAATCTTGATCGATAACCATCCCTTTGTTTTTACATGGGCAATAATTCAGAGCCAATTTCATGAAGATGATAAAGTGCCCATTTGTATATGGATGCTATTTTAAAAATACGGTTTTACCTTGACAAGCCATTACTGCTTACACTGAACACAGTTGTCTGCAAAGTGATATCAAATAGATTCGCATTTAGGGTGACTGCTGTAACATTAGATGGAGAACTGGATGGAAAAGGGAAAAAAATTAGTAAAGCTTTTCCTGACAACACAATTAATTCCAAAACAAATGAAGATCCAACAAGGAAACAGCCTTAAACGTTCCTCCCGAATATGTGTGTTTTACTCAAGACACAAGAGATACAAATACAGATCAATTAAGAGAATAAGTTTAATTACCAGATCAACATGACACCCAAAATCTTAAGGCCCATTGACATAAGTGCAGCCCCATATGAATTCAAAGGTGGGTTTTTGACTAGATTGCAAATCATCTCAACCACCCTGTAAGACAAGGAAAAGGAATGTAAACCATTAAAAAATATAACAGATACTGAATAAGTGAAGAGAAAAGGTAAATACATTATATAACTAATAAATGACAGTAATTCAAAATGAAAATTTACCAGACATTCTTTTCAACCTGCTCATTCGGCAGGCCAATAGCATGAAATTGCATAGAGTTGCTAAGGTCCATCATTGCAAAACAAACAGCCTGCACATGGTAAGTAAATCTGTGAGGAAAAAACAGGGGCAAAGCCATGATACAGAAAAAGTACAAGAACTTTATATAGCTTGGATTACATTCCATGAAAATACTTTTTAGTACAAGCAACTTCAAGTATCAACAGAGTCCATACTTGATTCAGTCAACCAAGTAAAGAAAGAGAACCATAACAGGTTCATAAACCAGGGCTTAGAAAAACAGAATATCCGAAGAGTGAAGCAGAATATAGTCCCCATGCCAAAACAGACAATAATAAAAGAAAACTCTTCATAAATATCGAGAGCATCATGATACTCAAGACAGACTATTGGGGACCAAAACCATTGTTTCACTACTCTAATAATATGTGGATTATTAACATTCAAATTTTTTCCGAATATTTGATAAAGTTACTACAAAGCTGAGAGGCTATGAAACAATCAGCATTAAAATACTAGAAGTAAGATGGTAACTAAATCTGATCCAACAAATAATAACAACAAAGGTAAAGCCAAATTAAGCCAAAACAAACAATCAATGACCAAACTCATTAGGTAGACAAAAAGACAACCCCAAGACAATTGTTGCACAGATCTTATCCTTAACTTCAGCTATTCAACACATTTAATCTTATCACGTGATGCCATTAATGAGAAATATTATACTGGACTGTTTTTAAGTGTTCATTATGCATCCATAAATCAGTCATGAAAGAAGTTGCAGCAATTAAAAGCAATTGATGTGTTCTTTAAAAGAATCAAAGTGGAAATAAATGGCCAATGAAACTAACCAACTTACAGTGTTAAAGGATGCCAATCTACTGAGCAGGTCCAGAGTGAAAAAAACTTCCTCCTTGTTATTCAAATACATATCTTGAGCCAAATGTAGAAGTAACACAAATACTCCAGATGGGGAATACTAGAAAAATAAAAAATTTGTCAGCAGGGAATTGTGCAATTGAGATTATATTGATGAGATGCAAAGTCTCTAAACTACACTAAAAATGACCATGAGTATAAATCATTCTTACAATTTCCAGCTAAAAAGAACGTCAATAATGGAAAACATAAACAACAAATACCTAAAATAAGCTTAGGTGAACAGAAATAAATTGACTTTTAAAATGATACAACACTAAATAAAAATTGATCTCATTCTATTAGCAACTTTCAGTACCAGCCTCACTAGATGTACTAAGCAGGACTCAGGTTTTACTGGTTATTCCAAAAATATGGTAAAAAGGAGACGAAGTAATACAAGAATAAGCAATAACATTATAAGAACAAAAAAAAATCAGTAATCTATTTTCATACTGCCTGAAATTGGCTGTGAAGAGAACATATGATCATAGATCATCAACAAGGTTACAGTAGGCACTCTAAAATAAAGTTAAACATAGTAACAATATAAGGAAAAATCACCTCCCATCGTACAAGGGCGGTTTTCTCTCCAACAACTTTCAAGACACGCCCACGAGTTCCAGACGGAACAAACAATCCCTCGATTCCAGGAACCTGCACTGCATGTGGTGCCTCAAGAATATGGTAGACATCATCTGCAAGCAAATCACTACTGATCTCGAACAAGGATGATATACCAACAGACCTATCTAGAAAGGTATACCTGTTCAAAAACTGCATCCATAAGAAAGGCAGACAACAATTGAAGAAGAGAAAAATGTCCCCACGAGTTTGAGAGACCAATTACAGTGTCCTACTCATCCCAATATATGAGATAGCAGAGAAAAAAATTGTACTTACACACACTCTGCAGGCCAAGTTCCTTCGCTAAGGGATGAAAGGAGTCTAACAAGTTCTACGGTCCTAACAGGGAACTCACTCTCTAGGTTGAAAAGAAGAGACCGAACTGGACCATCAATAACACTTCCCTTGTCCCAAAACTGAACACACAGAGATTCCTAAAGTATACGAGCAGAGTCCTTTATCAATAAATGATCACCAACAGATATTGATAATGGAGTAATAAGTGAACTAAAGGGCTATGATTATACATCCAAACCTCTCCACGGTAAATCTTGCAGATAATATCCAGTATCAGAGTGGAGTTATTGTCCTCCGGCTGTACATTTGTTGAAGCAGATCAAATGAGAAAGAAGTAAAACATTTCCTTAAAGCTAACTATAGATTTTACAACCATACCTGAAGGTTGATCTCATAAGATGCAATAAATGCAGATATGAATGTCCTCAAAACACTGCGATAACCGGACACTGGGCCCTGAATGGACATGGGAAAAGCATAAAGCCGTAAGGGCAATTTAGTATAGCATAAAGTCAAATGCTTTTAAACAGGAAAAGAGGCACCGATCAAGGTTTAACAAAAACTCATCCATTATAACAATTTATGCAACCCAGGAAAGAATGACTCACATCATAATCCTTCAAAATGTCACACTGGAGAATTTTGAGACAGTAATGTAATGATCCAGCCTCAAAGGCTTGACGAACATAACCAATGTGATCAATATCCTGGAGGCAGAGAAAATAAAAAGGGTAAAATTTGTAATAAGCGCATAAGCTGGAGTAGTAAATAAAAAATTTCAAATATAACTTAACCACATACAATGAGCTCGTTGTTCCCATCTTTTCCCGGAAGTGTAGAGAGTAAATAAAGAAATACTGCCCATGCTAGAATTAAAGGACCAGCTTCATTCATTTCAAAAGTACTGAAAGTAGAAACTAGTGCATCCATCTCTTGCACATCAGTAAAAGAGAAAGTAGATGCACCTCTCCTGGAAATCCAAACAAATTTTGCAACAATAAAAAAATATCAATTAGAAAAACAACCATAAAATACAAACAGACAAATAAACTCATCCAATAGAACTACAATAAGACCACAGAAGCATCACTGTGAATGAAGAATTAGGCTTAAAACCCACAGTTCCAGCCAACGAATATCAAAGACTGGCAAATGAAAATAATCAAACTAGATGGCACTAAATTATAGGTAAAATCAAAGAAATCTAGCAATGACTTAGGACATATAATTTACATCGCAAACAAGTTACGAAAGTATAAGCCATCAAGGAGAAGGTTTGACATATTACAGCAAAGAACAGAACAGGAGAAAGTATGCAATTTCTTCCCAAATTCCCAATTGAAAACTCTAAGTGGAAAATGAATGAAATCAAATAATTAATGCAAGACTCAAAGGATGGAACATCTGCCTCGTGATTGCCTTCTCAACTAGAATATACTCTTAACAGACAAAGTGGAATTAATATGGCACACTGCATTCAGTTCAGCACTTAGCCAGTCCATCAGAATGAGGCTTAAGATTACGGCATTGCAACTCGCAGAATTTCATTGGTAAAACTATCTGTCAATTACACAATGTATATAGTACTGTATATATGATATAAACAAAGACTAGTCTAACCTGTAAGGTGTTTCGTCATGAACCATTTGAAGAAGGTTCTCCAAGTTTAGGGTTTCTATCAAAATAAGCAGCAGCTGAACTTTGACATGATAAGACAACTGCTGTGACTCTGTAGTAATTGCCAGCTTTCCCAAGTTATATTCACCGGCTAAGATCCCCTGAATCAAAAGATAATCTTGAGCAAGGTTCTGACTTGTGAAGATATCACAAAACAAATCAAGAATAAGCAGATGTATATTAGTATACCTTGAAAATAGAACCAAACTTCTTCCATGTCTCACTACCACAAGTACAAAATGGGTCATCATAGGCCAGGAAAAGAATGTCTAAAACCAAATTGTCTTCAATTAGAGTCTCCTCAGCCCATAGAGTAAACAGATCAACATCCTTCAAGCATTCCACAGTTCAATAAATTGTCATCAAGCAATGAAATTTTTGGTTACACTTCATATCATGAACATACAAATTGAAAACAAAGTAAATCCCCATAAAAAGTTCCCAATTTTAAGTTTTTCACATGTTGCACTAGGTAATCTACTGGCACAACATCACAGAGCTTGGAGACACGAAACACTTTAATCAAGACTAAAGAACATTTAAAAGAGTGGCAAGACAGTCCTATATACAGTATGACTTGGCTATTAATTTTACAACACACACAGAGAGATTGAAAAGGTTTACATCTAAGCTGTGTGACGATCACATGTTGAGGACAAGTTAACTTCCCGTCTACTCGTCTTATAGGGCCATGCAAAATTAAAGAAGGATGGTGCATGTAGACTGAACATACCATTTGCTCGGGGTAACAGCAAGATAAAAGACCCTCCAAAAGATACTAATTTACTTTCCAGTCCATCATGAAATAGCTTTTTTGCCTCCTCCTTTACAGAGTTGTTTTCCGACACAGGACCAATGTATACTGCATGAAATGTCCAGGTCTAAGTAATACCAACAAGAAAATTGAACTAAGAGAAAGTAGACATGTAAGTATGTCCGCCATACAAAGAATTGACAGAGCAAGTACCAACTACTAAGTAGACATAAAAACATGACATTTACTAGCATGCATGAGAATCCACCTGATGCACTTCAACAAAAACGGCCACTCCTTGTAATATTCAATTAATATCTTCATAACAAGATAGAAAACAAGTCACCATCAAGGCTTTTTCTTCAATAGCATAGAAATGAAAAGGAATGTGTGTGATTCAATCAACATAAAGACTAGAGTATCTCAATAAACAAAAGGAAAAAGCTAAATCAATGCCTTTAAACATAGGAATACTAAAAATACTTCATCGTACCTAAAAAAGTTAAGAAAATTCAGTTGCAAATGAAAAACAAAAATAATATTTAGCACCACATGAACAGAGCAATAAATATTTCTGTAAATCTCTAAATTTCCAGCTTCCTTTTCACTGTTTGAATAATTTAACCAATGTTAGTAGGTTGATTTGTTGTATCTCTTTCTTTAATAATTCAAAGTTTATACGTTGTACAATTTTTAAGTTTGGTTGTGATACATATTACTTCTATATTGTCATAAAAAACATAATACTTCTATAGAAGATAAGATAAGGTTCTTTGCATACAAGGGATTTGGTATGTAATATTAATAGCTCTGTAAATCGAACTCTGTTACTGCAGTGTTGAGAATCAAGCTAAAGGTGATACATTGTGATTTTTGAGGCATGACAACATGAATGTTGTCAACTGTATCTTTGACATCTAATGAACTTGATCCTCTCTCAAAGTGCAGCACCATAACTTTTTTTTTACGAAGACATGCAGTAACACTTTTTTACATGAATATATTTTGCTGCACCGTGGAAGAGGATTCAGGTTCTTATTTAACTGAGTTATTACATGTATGGTATAATAAAGAAAAGAAAAATGATAGATGATTAATGCATATACAAGTAGCTTTTTTTGCACTTCAAGTTGAAAGCAATGGTCTGCCCTCAAATATGTTTCAAATTATGTTAAAAAAATTGCTACATGTGTAGAAATGAAATGACAGTGAAAAAAGGAGCCTTGGCATCAAGACAAGCAAATAATTGTTATGGTATATGAGGTTTGAAAGCCAAAACTATTATAAACTTATAATGTTTGCTCACATGAGCTAAGCCAATATCCAAACTTCAAAAATTACTGCAACTTTGACAAAATAATAACACTTATAATTGCAATAAGCAAACAAAAGTAGCATTAAAATACATACCATGTTCTGGCATAAAGGATCTCTAGGAGCCAGCTGATCAAAGGCGAGGCACTCCCGACTAGCCTTCTCAATTCTAGCTCTGGCCGTTTCGGTGAACCTTGGAGAAGTTACCTTAATTGCAGGTACTTCAAAATCCCTAATGTAATCTAAGACACACGTCACATGGTGTTGGGTTTGTAAATTTCAATTACAAACTATAATGAAGAATTGCAAATTGTAATATCAAATAAACATGTTTAAGCTCAAACCTTACTCCAAGGGCAAGTTGCAATATCAAATAAACATGTTTAAACAACAAAACAAGTGAATATCAAACGCCAATCCAAACACGTAATAAATCTTGCCAAGTTGAGCAAGCTAATGAAAAATTCAAAATGCTCATATGAAAATAATATGAGAGTAGATAGAAAGAGTTCATGGTTATGACAGTTCTCATAAACAACTTATGATAGTTCTCATAAGCTTTTTTCAGCTTATTTTCGTAAGTTCCCTAAGATAACTTCTGAAAATCACTTATAGCATATACAAAAAACAATTGAACTTTATTTATCATTTCCTATAAAACTACCTTATGTAACCTTATACATAAGCGCTTATCATGAGAAGTGTTTGTGCTATAAGCTCAAAATAAGCTACTTATCCAAACAAACCCTAACTTAGTAGTTCTCTAAAGTTTGATGCAGCATAACAACAACTCACACATGCTCCAAAGGGAATTTCAACATTGAATAATACTAGGACAAGGTTTTAGGTTCCATAGGAATGAATTGAAGTAGAATCAAACATGATTATTCATGGTTTTCAGTTAAATGGTAGTTAATTATTATGATATTTACTACCATTACATTTCCTAGCACAATCCTGGTAGCAAATCTGATATTTTCTTGTAGTGGGAGAACACGTGCGTAGATTGGCAACGGTCGCTGCTGCAGCTTTAGTGCCATCTTCATTTACTTCAATGAAAGACTTTTGAATTATGTTAGAAACAAAAAGTTCTTGACGTACAGGAGATTCTGCCATTTTTGTCAAACCTCCCATAGAGAAAGGTAAAACCAATCCTAATTCCTTTAGCAACTCAGAAGTTTCAATCCCAAATGAAATATTGAATCTTGGAATCATGAACTTACCTACTTCCACTTTATCACAAGGAAGCTTGTGTTCGATAAACTTTGATTCAGAAGCTAACTTATCAATCAAAGCTGGTAACCCATCTTTTTCATTTGGAAGAAAAAGGTAAAAAGAGAAGTCACGCTCATCTTCTCCTTGTTCATACTCAAGACCAAGGACTTTAAAACCATCAAAAGAACTGAGAGAAACAAATCAATGTGACCCTAAATTATACTCTCGTCCATCAATCTAGTCCCTAAATCAGTCAACTAAAAGACCAAATTGATGTATTTCTCCTATTTTATGGACCTTTTAGTTAGTTGTAAATATTTAAGGACCAAATCGGTGAGATCATGATAGTTTAGGGATAAAATTGAAAGTTTATTCAATTAAAAAAGAGAGATTAAAACCCTAAACCACAAATCATAAATTGTATCCATTATAAAATACTAATAAAACATGTCATATGTATTGAAGATTAAAAAACAATATTTATTATATAATATATATACCTTGGTCACGAAATCAACAGAGGCAAGAGTTGCTTTGTAATTGTTAGTCATAAGTTGTTTGAAGGAAGGTTGAAGAGAAAGTGATTGTTCAACCCATATACCATTGGCAAAAGACTGGCAAGGCCCGCCAGCAGGAGCTCCATCTGAGAGTACAGAAGATACGACCTGAGAGCATAAGGATTTGAGACGACCGGTGGATTTAGACTGGAGGAAGGAGAGAAGCTGACGTTGTGTGTGACCCTCAGAGCTGATAGCAATGATACTTAGCACGTTGTGCAGCGACACTGGTGAAAAATACGACATTCTTTTCTTTGAATTTTTGATTGGATAACAAATGCTTGGTGATGTTCATGTAAACCTTGGATAGGTTGGTGATTGATTTACTGAGGGAAGGCATCGTTTTTGTTCTTGTTTGAATGCCTAAGAAAGATAGAAATATAACAGTAGGGTTTAGGACTTTTTTTTTATAATTAGGGTTTGAGACTTGTTTTTTCCCGAGAGGTGGGAATTGAATTTAGGGTGGGAAGGCATCGTTTTAGATTTGGGTCTGTGATCAATGTATAATCTGTTACAATATTCCTTAAAATAAACAATATTCCTAAAAAAATTTCTTCTTCCAATATTCGCGTTTTTCAAAAAACTAAATCTTATCTATTGCAATATTAATTTATTTACTTTTCTATTAATGAAATGAAATATTTCAAAATTGCCCTTTATGCAGCTTGGATTGCTTATATTATATGTACCTCAAACTTTTGAAAATACCCGCACCTGAAGTTACGAACGGTTCATTGCTGAACGCCAGTTAGGAGCTGTTCTCAAGAACGGTGATTACACACGGTTTGCAAGAACAAGAGTTAGGATGATGTTGTAGTGAGATATGCAACATTAGAACCATAGTGTTAGAATTGGGTAACATACACACTGAAACACACTCAACATTCACAAAACCACCCAACACTCAACTCACAAACACACTTAAACACTTTCAAACACACTCAACATTCAAAATTCAATCAACATTCAAAATTTCATAATTCATTCAAAAATAAAATATTCGATGAACATTAAAAAAAAAACCATAAAAGGGGACATAATTGTCCACATACATTCATATGAAACAAAAAATAAATAATCAAAATGCATAAAAAATTATTGAAACACCCTTCTCCTTCGGGCGACTTGATATTGAGTGGGCGACTCTGTTTCATTGGCAATTTGTTGCATAGTAGCATATAGATCGTCGTTTGTTGTACCATTTGCATAACCATCCAAGCAAATTGTCCCAACCTTCCTGATTAGCATGAATATATCCACAACATCCCTTGCATGCTTGAGTTTGTAGAACTTTGATGGGGTACAATTTTTTGGAGTAGGGAGGGACAGTGTATGGTTTGGGTTAGCTTGTTTTGAAAGCAATGGTGTTTGTGTATCTCTGATTATGTATATGTCATAGGCGGAACAATTCTTAACTACCATTTGTTGTCGAACGGTTGTTAACTCTCGTTCGCTTTCGAACTATTCGTAACTCCTTGTGGGGGTATTTTCAGAACTTTCAAATGCTTTTGAACAATCCTAGATGTCTAAAGAGCAATTTTCAAAAAATTTTGTTAACAATTTGTTCAAGCTGAGGCCAACTCAATAAACAAATAACCCTTCACATCTAGACTTATACTTACCCGTATAATAAACATGTCAAAAATATATATTTGAACAAAGGGGATGAAAGTTCCTAAGGAATCAAAGGATAAAGAAGAGTCGAGAATTTTGGGAGTTCACGTTTTTCATCAATCCCCGTTTTGTATTTGTTTACCCTTTCACTAATCATATCTTTCTTTGCCCTTTCACTAACATCAAGTTTTGTATTTGTTCTTTTTTATTTAAGGCTTAAATATTGCACTCGTCCCTGCAAATATGGCCCGTTTAAGTTTTGGTCCCTGTAAAAAAAAATTGTTTTTGGTCTCTGCAAAATATTTTGTTTTTTAAACAGGTCCCTGCAAAAAATTTTGTTTCTAAAAATAGTCCCTGGAGAGGGACTATTTTAAAAAACAAAATTTTTTGCAGGGACCAAAAACAATTTTTTTTTTACAGGGACCAAAACTTAAACGGGCCATATTTGTAGGGACGAGTGCAATATTTAAGCCTTAAATAAAAAAGAACAAATACAAAACTTGATGTTAGTGAAAGGGCAAAGAAAGATATGATTAGTGAAAGGGCAAACAAATACAAAACGTCTTATATTGGTTTCATATCCGACATGTACTTTGTTTCTTTCTTTATTATCTGATCTGATGTAGGACACATGCTGCACATGTAAGTCCCATTAATATCATGAACATTGCTCAGTTTCTGTTAGTTCCCTTTTGGTTTTTGTTTTTTTCTCTATGCTGGACTTTGATTCTGTGAGCATTTAATTAGAGCATTTTTATCTTTATTTCTGGTTGTAAATCATATCTGCATGAATTTACCAAGATATGCAGAAATTTATCTGTACTTCCAAACAAAAGTATGATTTTTCTGGTTGTAAACAAGTCCTGTTATTAACACAAACATATACACATATTATGAATCAGTTTTTTTTTTTTGACACATGAAGTTGAAATCAATTGAAACTCAACCCTGATATTTTTGTAATGTAATTATGTAACTTTTTTAATATTCTTGTTTCTTTTATAGTTGAAATAAAACTAATAAATATCGTAATTTTTTTCTTTTTCTTTACTTCTTGTGAAACCGATCAAACTTATGTTTTTGTTCTTCCTTGTCTAGATGGGAGCTATAACACAGATAAGAGACTTGGTTGAAAAGACCTTGGAATTTGAACTTTGTGAAGCTTAGGTGCAAATAATACTAGCGTCAAGGATAATATAATCTTATTGATAATAAGATTATAGACAGTTCTTCCAAATAAACTATGCAGCTAGCATCAACTCAAAGCTAGTTAATATAAATCCACTTAATGTGAGACTATTGTCTAAAAGAAGCATAGTTATGCAGAATAATTAGCTTCTATACTCATTTGGTATGTACGAAACACTCTACACAAAAATTTGTACAGAAATATCAATCTTGTCAATTATGATAAATTAGTTTCTCGCAATATAAATTCGTAACTATATCTAGTTTTGCAGCCTTCTGTTTGTGTGAAAGAGTTCAATTGTTCAGATCCTTTGGAGTAATGCTTGTGGTCTTCACTATCTTTGTATAAACTTGTATAAATTGAAAAGAAATGATTTCTTGATAGATGGTTGTTTAGATTGACAGAAAATAAAGTCTTAGAAATTGTAAGCAGAAGATTAAGTTCACATTTGAAAGTATGTAATATCATATAAAGTTCAATGAAAATTTTGATGGAACAGTTCTTTTTTTATAAAAAAAGATGGTATCTTTTAAGTACGATTATCCTATGTCCCATGGACTGACCTATAGCGGTGGCCCAATTGAAACCAAGGCAAAACTCTGGATGAACTGGCTAAACACATAAATTGTTGGCACCTAAGGGATTTTAGCAAGAGATTTAGAGATGAGCACACTCATAGATCCCAAGTTTTCACCATACAAGGTGGTTATTTGATGCAACATCTTTGCAGCTAGTAACCTCTGGGTAAGTTTTCATGTGCAGCTAGTAAAAATTGGTGAATAAAATATATTTGAGATAGTATAAGAATGTAAAACAAGGTTATTTGCTCCATTTATATATTAAAATATAAAATTGGGTTCCTTATAAAACATATTTGAGATACTATGGAATTCAACAATCACCTATCAAGAGGATTGACCACCTGTCCAAAGGGTGGTCAGTTACAAAGTCGATCGGAGTGCGATTATATCGAGGACATGTAAGTGCCATTTTAATGATCGCCGTGGTGGCTGCCGCAGCTTTAGTTCCTTCTTCATTTACTTCAATAAAAGACTTCTGAAATATGTTAGAAACATAAAGTTCTTGATATACAGGAAGGTCTACTATTTTCGTTAATTTCAGATTGATCATAGAGGTTTATCAAAGTTGTGGTGTTGTTGGTGCTAAAGTAGCGCTAAATCAAAGATCATATATACGGTAAGATCATGCATATGGTGCTGATTGATTGGTTATAATAGAGATTATAGCAGCCTGCATGAACATGTATTGTTAGAGGCAAACATATCCTTGACTCAATTATCAAAGACAGGTAAATTTCTTTTAGAGCATGCAATTTAAGGTAATGAAGTTGTCTCAATTAATCTAGAAGTTTTGTAGACTATAACATAGTAGTATTTGAACCTTGAAGACTTGCTAGATGCTCAGAAAGGCTCAAAAGTGAATTCTTAAGCTGCTTGGAGAGAACCTGAGCTTGAAGCAAGAAGCATTATACAGGAGGAAAGTAATGTTTTATGATGCTCTTGCAATTGCAATCACAAGTTAGGTCAAGGGTATTTAGATGCATGTTTTACCATTGCAACACCAATGATTTTGAAATCGATGCATTACTGACGTGTTTTTTTTATAATTGTTGTATTAGTGCGTTCCTATCTGATTTTTAAATTGATGTGTTTTCATTGACCGATTTAAAGGAAGTCTGGAATCATGATTTTGAAGTCGTGATCGTTGTATTATTTCGTTGATCGATTTTGAAATTCATGTTGCAGGCACGTGAGAAGTTCATGGCATCGACAAAAAACTCTACAAAAAACTAAAGTTTTATGTTGCCACTACCATAGAAGAGGCAAGTCCAGTAGCTCAACTTTGGCTTAGTATTGACTCCAAGTTTCTGTCATTATAGGAATATTGTTTCAATTTGGTAAATATTAGTGAACAGTACCATTATATCAATTAGATGCAATGAATAAGTCTCAAATGTATGAATATGAAAGAGCGGCTTATTATTGAATATTCTATGATTTGTTTTGCCCAAAAAAACAGCAATATATGTTCTGCATTGTTACCACTTTATTATGATGTATGATGAGTGCATTATAGTACATTTTTTTTTTAAACAAACAACTCAATTTCCTGCGGATTTACCTGATGATTCCTTTCTCTTCACAACGTTTTCTGTGGAATTTCCTGCGAAAGTACGTGCTTACGGGCAGGGTTTCCTCAAACACCGACCAAATATTTCCTGCGGCTTTTTTAACCTTTCCTGCAGATTCTAAAATCATAAGGAAACAATTACCCTGGGAACCAAAATCCTTGGGAAAATCCGCAGGAAACTGGTTTCCAGCGGAAAAAAACCTAAATCCGCAGGTATTTCCGTAGGAGAACAGATATTTTCTAGTAGTGGTAAAACCAATCCTATTTCCTCATGCAACTTAGAAGTTTCAAACCCAAAAGAAATATTCAATCTTGGAATTCTGAACTGGCCTACTTCCACTTTTTGATCAGGAAGCTTGTGTTCCCGAAACTCATATTCATAAGCTACCCTTATCAATTAAAGCCTACAACCCATCTTTTGCATCGGGAAGAAAAACGTAAATAGAGAACTTACGCTCATCTTTGCCTTGCTGGCCATAAAGGGAACCTTGACTGAGTTGTCATTGAGAAGGTGAAAATCATAGTCTTTCGTATTTGAAAAAATAGAATAAACTTGTGCATGATTCATTGTTTGCAGATAGTATAAACAATAACTCGAAATCATATTTCCCATGATGCATAAAACTTGTGCTCCATTCAATGTTTTCTTTAGATTCACAAGGGTGATTTGTTCCACAGCATGTACATTACAGAGTAAATGA
>Ga0228711_1005152_pt1 | contig 19965 bp, 14 predicted proteins | sample MedpolnodulmetaG_2_FD_177996 | JGI IMG/M metagenome (GOLD analysis project Ga0228711, IMG submission 177996) | Root nodule microbial communities from Medicago polymorpha collected in Santa Monica, California, United States - brown nodules | ecosystem: Host-associated > Plants > Roots > Nodule... | reverse complement strand
TTAGTGTATATTTTTTTTATTTTATATATTTTTTTTTTTTTTTTAGTTTTTTGTGAACAGCTTGTTAATTTTGTAATATTATATACAATGTCTAACATAGACTCAAAATTATTTTAGGTGCTTCCTCAATTATACAATGACGACCTAACTCATTTTTTTGTCTTTTGGACGGTGAGTTTTTTAAAATATTTTTAATATTGCTTACCACTAAGATCTTATAATTTGATGGCATATAAATGTTTTTAGTACATCCTATGCTTTTATTTTAAATTTTTCGGGTACAACTTTAATAATAAAAAAGTTTCATTCTTGGAAATTTGACGTGATATTAAAAATTAACAGAAAGATTCTTTTAAGAAGACGGGATGCTACAATTTAGATTGTTCAGGTTTTGTTCAAGTCGACAATACAATTACTCCAGGTCAATCATTCAAAACAACATCCATCGTTAATGGACTTATTATCGAACTTCCACTTTCTATCTTCCAGGTAATTTTCATATTATACACTCAATTTAATTTAAATATAAACATTAAAGTTAAATAAAATTGCTATTTCTTTTATAATTTTCTTGACAAAAAATTGGGTATTCTCATTAAAGTTCATCAATGTATGCAGGATCCAACAACAAAAGATTGGTGGGTTAGTGTAGAAAAGAAGGAAATTGGATATTTTCCCGCATCTTTATTCTCCAACATGGCATATGTTGATGAAGTGGCGTGGATGGGTATAACATCAACTCCTTTGGGTACCCCTAGTCCTTCAATGGGATGTGGAGAACTACCCATGGGCATTTCAAATCATGGGTCTTTCTTTAAGAATCCTGAATTTGTTAATGATTTTGGACAAAATCAACCACTTGAAAAAGACGAGGGACACATATACACTTCCCAATTTGTATGCTTTGGTGCTGAATACATTGAGGACAGAGATGTTGGATTATTAATTGAATTTGGAGGACCTGCAGGGTGTAACGCTTAAGACTTTAAGTCATAGTATGGTCTTTATTCCAAGGAAAAATGCATAAAATTCCAAGGAAAAATGCTTCAAATAATGCTTTTATTGTTCTTTTCAGCACAACTAGTCCTTTTCTTTTAAGACCAAACTAGTCTAAACAATCAATTGTTTGATGATAAGTTTGTTAAGGTTTAAGGTTAGCGTTAGAGATTATGACAACACTCATGAACCATGGTTTTGCCTTAGGTTGGGTCCACCCTATTTTTATTTTTTCACTCGATCCATTTTAACTGGAGAATCCAAATTCAAATCGTGACTAAAATAATCATTGATTTGACGTTATTTATTTTCCCACAGATTGAACACGAAATCACAAGGACTCGTCCTTAGTGAACATCAAAGATTCTTTGGTAAATTAGCCTTCAACTGAAATGATTTGAATGTTTCCACACACACGTTTGAATGTTTCGACACTATAATGATTTGATTTGAAAAAGGTGTGAATGACTTATTCATTCGTGGCTAATTGCTTGAAAGTTTCTAAAATTAAATTCAAATATAGTTTTATACCTCTCATTAATGTGTATTTCCAAAATATAAAAAAGGTGTGAATGACATTGTTAATTCATTGAGAAATAGATACTATTAGCATTAATAACATTATATTTCATACCATTCAACATTCTACTCCCTCCGTTCCAAATTGTATATCGCTTAGGGAAAAAAATTTGTCCCAAATTATATGTTGCTTTACAATACCAATGCAACATTAATGTTATTTTTCCTACTATAACCTTAACTATTTATTACTCTATTCTTTCAATTCTTTCATTTATCTTTCTCATATTATTTATTAAGAACAATTTTGTAAAACAACTCACAATATCTCTTTTCCACACAATATTAATTGCATTTCTTAATATGTGTGAAATGCCCAAAACGTCATACAATTTGGGACGGAGGGAGTAGTATTTAGTAACATTAAGAGGGAATCTTCTTAATTTGTTGCCTCTTGTCTCATACCACTCAACATTCTAGTTCAGTGGATAGTGGTATCTAAGATACGTTCTCCCGGTTTTACTCTTATGCACGAGAAGGTTCAATGGTTTCTCCTGGTTGTTCATTTTGCTCTTATAAAATAATCTCCTCGTGCATTGATGCCAATAGATATTGATTTTGAAAGATATTGCCTCCACCTTGATAATTATTCTGTCACTCCTGACTCCTCTAGCAAAGAGACGGTCTTGTGGAGACTTGGGACCATTATTTATTGCTTCTTAGTTAGCACTTGTGATCCATCTTGTTGAAAACTTCTATTAGACTTGTGATCCTTCTTTCTTATGTTACTAATTAGAAAATATTGGCTCACCTTACCAACAACACTAAGATTGATTCAAAGTGAAATCTATCGCTTTCTCGCCAGCTGTTTTTTCTTATGGTAATAATAGACGCTGACAGTTCACCTACTTAGATGAATGCATGCACTTACACAAAACTCTGATTTCTTCTATCATATACTACTAGTACATAAAATACAAGCACAATGAAAAATAGTGGTAGTAGTATGTCATTATTTTGTGGCATTATGCTAAATTGATTAAAATGAAGCATTAATGAAACAAAGCAAAACCCACTTGGGTTGGCCTAGTGGTATTGACTTGGAACCTGGGAGTGTGCTCCTCCTCAAGGTTTCATGTTCGATTCTCTCTGGTGCCAATTTGAAGGGTTAGTTTAGCTTCTTCAAAAAAAAAAATGAAACAAAGAAAGAAAGGATGAATATTATGGATGAATCAACCTTTCAGCATTTCACGTGCTTCTATCTTGAGACTACAAAGGCACAAGCAAATAAATAAACCATGGTGCAACATTCATTGATAAATGGAAAGCAAGGTTAAGTGAAGTAAAAACTCAGGGAATCAAAGGCGAATATTTGATTGCGCATAAGTGCTAACTATTGCTACCAAATGTCTTATAAGCTATAAGTTTTCACAAACTGTGTTGAAGAGCTTATAGAAGCAAGTTAAAAAGTATAGGGACATGGTGGGTCACGTACAAGTTCTTATGCTTGTAATAAACAAGCCATAACTCTAAAGCAATTGAAGTGAACAAAGTTTAAAGACCAACAAACCTTATTCTTTGCCGGTCTCATGGCTTCCATGTTTAAAGGCATGAGGGAAATCACTTGATCATCTATATGCTCTTCTATAGCATCGGAAGCATTTTCTTCAATTTCAAATTCTACCTCCTCTTTCTTCTTTTCCTGAAATAAGTGGTTATTACTTAGTTTTACATCACACAGACAATACACATTGGATAGAGATCATTTTAACAATCACATTACTAGAAGTGATTTAGTAACTACCATTTTTGCTTTTTTTGTTGCATTAGCTCCTCCGTGGAAGGTGATGCTGCAGTCATGCATTAATGTCAATATATCATTATCGCCACAAACCAGAATTAGGTAATAAGTAGAGAATGACCAACAAAATGAACCTTAAGATCACTTCCAAGTTCCATTATATTTTCCTTCAAAAAAAAAAGTTCCATTATATTCTTCTGTCATAGTTGAGATTTTGATTTATCATACAAGTGTTTGACAAATGCTAGCATCACACTCTATAACACAAATTTTCCGACACACTCTTTTTTATTGTTGAAAATTCATATAAGTTGCACCAAATCATGTTGGTCCCATACAAATTTGGTGGGACTCTTAAGTTTTGACCAATAATAGATAGTACCTTGAAAAGCCTCTCAAAAAGTTTGTTGCTAGCATTATTCACAAGTACTTGTATATAAGTTATTTTTATAACAAAAGATAAAGTCAAATTGTTTTCATATGATCTTGCAGTTTTAGATTACCTAGCAGGTTTTGTTTTTGAATGTTTTTCATCTTCAAAAGAGAATTTAAAAACTACTAAAAAAACAGGTCTTTTACTAACCTTCAAATAAACAGCTGATCACATGTTCTTCCTTGCTTTTCAGTTTCCAATTCCACCCCATCCCATAAGCATTACCCCAATTGAGGGACATGATTATTGGTTTTGAGAAATAAAATAAAGGCCATTTATGTTGTATTCGCTAACGTACATCACCTGATTAGACGACCCCCCCCCCCTCCATCAAACTTACGTTTTCTCTCCTCCACCTCTTGATTAGACGACCCCCCCCCCACTTTTTCTATTAAGCTCGTCAATATCCTCCTTTAGTTTAGACAACCTACCTTCAACATGCCCATATTTCACCTTGTGTCAATCTTTAATCACATACTTCAAATTCTTCGACTTTGATTTCAACACAAATCTCATTCACCTCATTGTTCCTCCAAGTCTCCTCTATCACCTTCTTAGTAAATGTATACACCTGTTATGCGTTGATCTTATGAACTCTGATGTGAAGTTCATTAGGAAACAAGCAAACGGAGTTGCTCATGGCTTAGCTAAGACGGCTCTGTCGAAAGCTAGTTTTCGTATTCATTATAACATCTCATCATGTATTGAATTCTTGATTATTAATGAAATGTATTAAGTTTATTTATCTAAAAAAAACATAAAAGCTGGAATTGATCGAATTATCATGCTCCATGATATAGTTTTTTTGTTTTTATTTATAGTGAAACATTCTCCTTTAATTTCTAGCAAATATAAATACGATGAAAAAATTGAAGAGTAAATGACATGAGAGAGAGATGAATGTGTGATATGTTGTATAGTGAAACATTCTATTTCTACATTAATGAATGAAAAAGATATTGTTTTGGTTTTTCAAAAGAGGAAATGGAGAGCACATGATAGTAGTAAGCAGTTCAAATACATTTCAAGATCAAAGCATTTAGCACCCGGGTTCTCGCAAACAAAACCTAGATGAATTGATCTATGAATCTATTCATGAACTTGGAACTTCACAAAAAGTTGTTATTATTTTCGAACTCTAAAGTTTATACTAATCATGTCTAACGCTGACCTCGCTTAAAGCACAATCCAAGCATATTGAATCGCATAAAATAAAGCATTAAAGAACGCAAAAGTAATTAGAAGAAAATTTGGAGTGTTATATAACGCTTCCCTCCTGAAAAATTTGGATCCATCGGTAGTAAAACCAATCACACTTCTTGCTTAACTTTCGTCTGAGACCCGACGAGGCTCCCTCAATTTCTAACTTATCTATATGGTATGATCATGTTCTTGATATGATCAATTGATTATGAGATGTGCTTTACTGGGCCCCTCAATTTCTCTTTAGACTGAAAAGCGCATTTCGGAAGTTATATCCTGAAGGTATTAAAACTACAAAAAATGTCCTTCATGGGGGGCTTGGGAAACATTGGGGGAGCAAGAAAAGCAGTTCTCATTGCTTAATATCTTAAAACTGCAACAACTACTGGTGATCTCTTCATAATTAAAATAAGAGTATTACTTTTCCCAATATTATTTTCGCGCGCTCTATTTTTTTTTTTAAAATTACCCCTGGTCCGAATTTAGTTTTCCGAATTACATTGTTAGGATTTTCCGGATTTTAAAATCCGGAATGCTCTTTTTACAATATTGGGGCAAACTGAAGGAAGTTGCACACCTTCTGTGGAGTGAGGGACATTCCGGATTTTATAATCCGGACAACGTTCATGTAGTCCGGAATATAAAATCTGTAACCCCTCAGTTTATTTTGGTCGTGGCGTTTCACCAAAGATTTGGCCGGTTAGTAGAGCCATTAATGCATTTTTTGAGGTTAGCATTTAAAAAAACGTTTTTATTGACTGAACTTATGACCTTGGACTTGTTTAAGGCTATAAAAAGGCGGATCTTCAACAATTTCCTTCATTCTTCACTTCACCTCCTTTCTTACATTTTCTTCAAAAAAAATTAGTTTTTTAGGTGTGTATGTGGTGTCATGGTCATTGTTGACCGTTCATATGACCCCTGCAATTGCATTGCAGCTTATGTGGGGATTATATAACGGTCAACAGAGACCCTTGATATCAAAGAAAGACACAAAAATTTCATATCGATTTTGTCCGGATTATTTTTAAAATAATCTGGTTCGGAAAACACTAACAATCTAGTTCAGAAAATATAATCCAAATCAGGAGTATTTTTAAAATTTTTACAGGGCGCGTGAGAAGACAGCATGGTGGAAAAAGTAATACTCTTAAAATAATCACATCTGAGTTCGAAATGCAGCCTTCATTGTTTACGTGTTGTAGTATTTTTACACAAATAATTTCTAACAACGCTATTGAGTATGAATTTTTATTCTTTGATAACCACTTTTCTAACGTTGAACTTTTATTTGATTTTAGAGGATTTGTTTTTAACAAGAGGACAATGGGGATTTTGATCCATATATTTTCAACTTAGATTTTTTAATTCAATTATAATGATTTTATTAAGCATTTCAAAAATACCAATGTGGATTAAAATTAGAGCTGAATAATTCAAAGATGGATAAGGGTTACATGTGGCATTCTATGTTCTAAAAATAAATCAGAAACTTTTTTTTTGGATAAAAAAAAGTGAATTGAGAAGAAATTAAAACAAAATACCACCATGTTTATTCTTAAACTGAAAACAATGAAACCAAACAATCATGGTAACAGATTCTGATGAGAAATTCTTAAAACTGAAAACAATGTAACCAAACAATCATGGACACATACCGATGAGAAAAATAGGTGTTGTAATTTAGAATTTTGTATGCTTGTAAATAATGGGCGAAAATTTGGTATTAAAAAGAAAAGAACGATATAAATAAGCAGAAATGGAAGCCAATACAAATTCTCAACGCATGGTTTTTTTATAAGATCAACGCATGGTTCAGTTTAGAACAAAAAAGAAGCAAGCAAAACTCCCAAATTCACACAAAGTGATTTTTTAAAACTTACTTCATCTATCTTTCATACCATTTTTGTGGGCTAATTACAAGATGACTTTGATTCTAAAACACTTAAAAAATGAAAAGAAATGCAGCAACTAATTGAATTAGTACAAGAGAGGTGACTGATTAGTAGAAAAGAGGCTAAACATTCATTGGCTCCTTGCTTTCTCCAACTTTTTGACCACATCAATCATAGCATGTACGATCATTTTCTTCACCTGTTACAAAAGAAGCAGCAATAAGGAACAAACTATACAGAAAATTCCAAAAATAATTTGTTGATATTACATGATGGTATGACACAGTAACATAGTTGAAATAGCTTTACACTCAAAAGTCAAAACTGCCAAACATTAGTTAAATATTAGAACCTTGTCTTTACATAAAAACTACAATACTACTAGATAGGAAAATGTAAAATCTATAATAAATACTCTTTACTGGATTCTAAACGGTAAAAAATGATCAATTCAAACAAATGTGAATAATATGCTTGAAACAGTTCCACCAACAAATGTTCAGATTTGGACAATTGCAACATGGCGGTGCCAAAAATAGGTGTAACTGAAAGCTCCTAATCAACCCTAATTGCTTTGGTAAGCATGTAAACAGACGAATCAAATCCATAATAGTCTGGCATACCTCCAATTTGTCCTCTATGGACCTGTGATTTACTGGAAGTTTGCGGAATTCCTCTGTCAAACGGAAGCACTCACCAACATTTTCAGGAGAGACAAAATCAAGTGCAACCTTAGTGCATGACTGCAAAATGATGATGCACGTCATTAGCAAGAACATAAAGTGAGCTAGTGAGTAATGGATTGGGTAATCTGTAAGAAATTGTAGGTTCAAATCTTCACATTGATATGTATAAAAAATAATTAAAAATGCAGTCTTCAAAAAGAACTTAGATGCACTCAACATTAACTTCAGTGACTCATTGGTATGAGTTAGAACCAAGCTAAATACTAAGATATTATATCCATTTGGCTACAATTGTCACCCTATTCGAGTAACAATCTAGACATCTAGATGATATGGCTTGAAGTATTTATGTGGGAAGCATCTCTCACTTATAAGCTAGTTTTGTGATTTGATTAGGCTCAATCTAAATTCTATGCCCACATCCATAGGAACCAAATCCCAAACCCCTCCCCCATTAGGAATGTTTAAATAGGAATATGATAGAAACTGGTACAAGTATAATTATTATGAAATACAATAGAATATTATTGATCTAACCTTAAGAGAAGGGATTCATATAAATACATATACATTATTAACACAGATTGTTACAAGAAAAGACAGAACAGGAACACACTTGACAGGGCTGGGTTACGCTGGTACTCCCTGATCTTGAGTCCCAATAAACACTTAATTAACTTCCATATAACCAATTCTTTCATGTCTTTCCCACTTTATTCAAAAACAGAAACACACATAACTACTATACATAACTGCACACACAGATAATAATAATAAAAACATAACTGCATATAACTAACTGGGAAATCTCCTATTATAGTGTTTTATAATAAGAAGTATAACAGAATATGGAAGTTATTTTTTACCTAGGACCTTGTTGTAATAGTGTTCTACCTAGGAATTAGCATTTAGTCTTTTGTATCAAGTTAAAATCACATTATTGTCAAATGACAATTATTTAGCACTAATGCAATAAGGACTTTGAATACAACCCAAGTATACAACTACTTGGTCATTCTCAAACTTTCAAGAACTTGGCAGCATAATAGTTAGTCATCAAGTCATAATAATCTTGAATCATATTTATATTTATTTTTTCTCTACTTCTAGGTAAAAACTCATAACATTCCTCAAAAAAAATGAAAAACTCATAACATCAACATCTACACTTCTTACCAAACAAGGAAAACGTATGCCATCATTATAAAACAAATCCACCATGTACGCAAGTTTTACCTTCAGATTTCGGACTTGGTGGGGGCAACCAGCTGGAATGAAAACAGCATCTCCAAGCTTCTGAACAAAAGTCCAAGGCTCAATGCCTACATACAAGTCAGTGTTGAATTGTTAACAAAATGGTACAAGCCTATTGATCTACACTTCACAAATCAAACAGCATAAGTAAAATATAAGCACTACTAACCATACTCCTCCTTAAGCTTTTTCTTATGCCCGATGGTTAGATAAAAGGTCTGATCATGGATGGGGTGAATAACCTATAATGCCAAAGGAGATGTCATTCAAAAAGATACATACATAATGAATGAACGGTCATCAGACTGCCAAGTCATCTACATAAAGAAGCCCTGTCTACTGCTAAGTGAACTTTGAAATTGAAACAGTAAAATGGAAGAACATCTACTGAATCGGTGACCTAAGGGACTGGAAATTGCATCCATAATGCATTTCCCTTCATATCATATGTTCAATACCGCCATTCGCATCAACAAAATTCCATACTCATGATGGTCCGTATTCAAAACTAACTACTCACAAATATTATTTATTACCAGCTTGATCCTTCGGGGCATGTAAATTTCATAATAAAAAAATCTGAACCTAACAGATGTTAGTAATCACTAGCTGAGAAAACAAGAGATAATGAAGGAAAATGTAAACAGATAATTGAGATAACTTTCTGTTGATGTAGCTTATTCGCAAAACTGAAAGTACGAAAATGATTTATAGGGAACTGCAATCTGTTACGGACAGTTGCCCCCAACAAGGTGTGCTGGATCCTTTTAAGCTAGACAGCACTTGCCAATGTGTTGCAGGACTGAACAACCAAGGACCAATACAAGATATTATAATGTAAAGTCGTATAACAAACATAACCCTATAAAAAGAGAGATTTGGGTAGACAGAGATAGAGAGAGGCACAAGGTCTCTACAAAAAGAGTGGGCAAGGTAGAAAGAATCAACGCCACAGGGAATAGGAAATGTGATGCCTAGAGAAACCCAGACCAGCACTGCAGGATACCTTCATTATGGGCATTTTTTATTTCTTTTTTTTGAAAACTAAACTACTTGGTGTAACTTAAATTACTGATAGGAATTTATAGGGAGTTAAATTTTGTTAGAGACAGTTGTAACTACGACAGAGTGTGCTACAACCTTCAAAGCTAGGTAAGACTTAACAATGGGCTAAGAGACTAAACTATGAAGGCCCCATAGAACATATTACAAGGTACATAAGCAAACCAACAATAACAACATAGAAAAATAAAATAAAGCATAAGCTAAGAATTAGGTTAAATAGGGAAAAGCAATGAGATAGTGTCAATTTTATCATGTCCGCGGCAGCAAAATGTGAAAAATAAAAGGGTAATTATAAGCATGTTCACAGCAGCAAAACTAATCGGTAGCAACTAAGTTTCATTAATGACTCCAGTTAACAGGGGGCATCCAAACAGATGATAGAAAATTATAACTAACTTTACCTCCTCTAAAGGAGAGCAATGGACATGCCTGAACTCTCTGAAATGCTTCTTCAGATATTCCTGCAATGCAGGTACGTCCTCTCTCCGAAAAATATCCCAAAGAGCACCATCTAAGGGACCCCCACCAACCAACAAACTATTTTCAACATTGGTCTCTCCATCCTGAATATCACCATGTAGCTCCCTCTTGTCTTGCTCAAGGTGCTTTTGTTTCAATTTCTTAATTGCGTCAATACTCACACGATCCAGTTTTGCTTTAGCAATATGAGTCAACACATTTACCTAAAAGCCAAATTGTAAAATAAAAAAATAAAAAAAAAATTTAATTTTCCTCATAATAGAGTAAAGATCTGAAGAGTGAAGACGCAAAGTAAAACATATAAAGCACAAACAAAAGTAAGAACTCAAGACGCAAAGCAAAACATATAAAGAACAAACAAATAATTAATCCGGAAAGACAATGCATCTGATGGAAGTAGACATCGATTAAAACATTCTAATCCAAAACCATCTTTCATATTTCAAGTCCAAAAAATACCTTATCTAATGATGCAACTAATCGGAAAAATAATACTATCAAATTTTCAATTACCAAAATACCAAGGTAAATAGCATTTCAAATCAAATATATAATCAAATGAGTGTTTCAAAGACAGAGCAATGACCAAAAACTTAAGATATGATGTACTTGAAACTACACAACTATCAACTCTTAATGCAATGGCCTACGAAGGCATCGTATACATCCTACAAATTATGCCCCTTTTAATATGATACTCAAATAATAAATAACAACATAAACATAAAAAAATACACAAGACATTCTAGAAAAAAGAGTCCAGGAAAAACTCAGAATTTAAGCATACTGCATCAGACATATCACAATGGAGCCTAGTCACTGAATCACCCCGTCCAAGCTCCTGAGCAAATCCATAAGCAATATATGTTTTTGGTCCCATGTCTGGCTTTAGAACTTCATCAGGCAGCTTCACAGCAAGGTTGAGAGCACCTTTGAAAGGATTTGTATATTCTTTAAATGGCAAGGAAGATATGAACTCCGCACAATGACGCGGTAAACTTTCTTCAAATAGTTTAGAAGGAGGCCAATCTTTCAATTTCAATACTTGAGGCCAATTATCTTTATCCTTGGGACAATTTGTGTACCCAGTAAAGAATTGGTGCACATTAATATCTATCTGCATCGGATCAAAAACTCAAATAAATTTAGAAGTTACAAGCAACTTATAGGCATGTCAAGTATAGTAAAAAAATGCAGAAATGAAAAAAAAATGAACACAACTGGGGTGAGTATGCATAAGAAACAGAAAAATACCAACAGAAAGCAGGGGATGCAAGGGACACTAGGGTGCAAGAAACCGCATGAGAAGCTCAAAGATCAAGAAATTGAACAAAATTTATGTTCAAGATTGAGAAATTGAACAAACCTCGCACCAATCTAAGCAATCAAGTGCCTTAACATCCAAAAGTGACTTGCTCTTGTTCTTGTTTATCTGACGAAATGCACGCCACATGACAAACAGCTCCCAGCTTAAACCAGATGTACATTCAAGTACATTGCTGACAATTACAGGCTCCCCTTTGCTCCAGTGCCATTGAAAATGTCCTAAATCATCGCGATGAAGATCTACAGCCCTAGGACAGTACAAAAAGTTGCCCCTGGATTCTTTGCAAAGAGCTGCTTCCCTTGTGTTATTGTGTTTATCATCTTTGTTCCTAACAGGCTTCAAACAAGAGCAGCTACTATCAAAAGTCACCTCTGCATCTTGAAGCTTCATTGAATCTGCAAGTTCTTTTGCTTTACATACTAACTCAGAGATGCAATCTGGCGGAAATACACTTTTCAGTTCAAGGTAACCGTGATCACATTTAATCTCAGGTTTTGGACAGGGAATATTGCCATCACTATCTGCATGCCACCCAGATTTTGACCATGTATGAATCTCAGGCTCGGCACCAGCATGAGGTGCTTTGTATCTGGTTGCTTCCTCCGCATTTCCGCCATGCAGATAATCTGTGCCTCGGAAGATAAACTCAAAATCAAACGGATCTGCCCCACCTAGAAGCTGCCCACAACGAAGCTCACGACAACAGAGGAGACAAAGGTCAAAAGAGCATTCTGTGCAGCTTCTGTGGTAGTCAAATATTGATGTTTTGCAGTTGTCACTACAAAAATAATAAGTCATTAACAATGTAGCATCGGAATAACTAACTAAAATTCCAATTTATATACCAAATAAGTCCCTACCAGTACATGCGCTCATCATTATGGGGATTTGATTTTTTAATTTTTAGCTCAGAGAGTGAGAGACCTGCAACGTTGATCCCAAAATCCAATTAAAAAAATGGAAAATAATATGAAACTAAAAACTAATCAATCACGGACAGACCGACACATGAGATGAAATACAAACGTAACACATAAACAAAAAGCACATGCAGGAAAAACAGTGTAAAGCAGGATATGAATTAGTATGTAAGTTATCGAAAAGAAAGAAAGGTATATATAAAATGTGAACCATGGAAAAAGCAAATGACATAAAAAAGAGGATAGACAAAAAAAAGTAAGAGAGGAAAAAATACCTTGTATCTTGGCTTCTATCTCCTTCTCGGCCATTTGTTCTTGATCCAATCGTATTAAATGTGGAATAAGAGCTTTGAGCATATACTTGGAGCGCTCAACCTGATGATGATTGTTGGTTTCCTCCTCCTTTTCTTTAATTGACTGTAGTGAATAAGATAAGATTTAAAATATTAATAAATGAATAGATAAAATGTATGTAGAAGAGATCGAAGTTAAGTTTAGATTAGTACATACATCGATAAGTTTCCGTGACTTCAAACAAGCTTTGCAATTGCAGTTACCACAGCAGACAGGACATGCCTCAGCAAATTGTTCCTCTTTCAAGCGAGGATACCTTAGCAACAAAAAGGATATACATTAGATTACATTACATTGGTGAATGAAGCAAGTTGTAGAAACATAGAAACATACCAATTTTTTATACAGCATACACAATATCTTTTCCGTTTGCATTTGGTGCATCTGACAACCCTGCCCTTGTCATTTCTTTGACATTGATGACACATTAAGGACTCCCCTTCAATCCACTGTTTATTGAATAGTTAGTTAGTCACTCATCAAATTAGGTGTGTCTGGTGTCAGACACGCATCAATGTCCGACACCAACACATACAATTACATGGAATTACTTCATTTTCTCGAAATAAAATAAAATTGAAAAATTACTTTCTCAAATTATGTATGCGCTTCATAGGTTATAATAATAATTAGAAGATGCTGTGACCTTAGTGTGAGGAGTCTGTTTTCTTTTTCCGGGTTTCTTTTGAGAAATTGTGTCGTTATTGTTCTTGTTTTTTATTTCAGCACCATCAAGATTCTTCTTCTTGTTCTTCTTCTTGTCTGCTACTCTTATACGTTGACTCTTTCGAATAGCAAGAACGGAAGAAGAAGAAGCTTCGTCGGTTTTTAGGTTACATTTAGCGGTGGTTTGTTGTTGTTGTTGTTGTTGTTCGTTCTTCGCAAACTCCTCCGCCGCCGCCGCGTTTGTTCTCTGTCTCTTTCTAGAATAGTAGTAAAGGATAGGAGGTTTGTTATTGTTAATCGCCGTCGTGAATGTGTCGTTGTCTTCTTGTTCCCTCGCAAAAGCCATTTCAAATGCAGCACGAGTGGGAGTTTTTGTTTTCTTTTGTTTCTATTCTAGTATCAATTTTTACTGCGTAAAGAAATGGGTGACTCAGTGAGTAAAAGTAAACCCTAACGTTTGGGTTTCTTCTCCTCTTCTCTCTTCTGCTTTTAATTAACACAGTGGGTGGGAAACTGATATATATAGCAATGCTCTATTTTAAATTGAGTCATGTACACATAACATAGTTGAAAAAAATAAATACGTACAAGTACGTGTATTTTCGATGTTTTAAATACAGCGTCAAAGAAAATTAAATATAGTAGAAAAAGTCATGACATAAAAATAAAATTGAATGTGTCTCGCACGTGAAATAGTGTATGAAAAATAAGTTATAAGATGTTGATAAGATGAAGTTTATAAAACAAAGTTTTTTTGTGAGACGAGCTTATCCACTCTAAGTTATAAGCTACTATAAACTAGCTTATATGTCTTACTAAAAAGACCCTACACTTGCATCTGATTGGTTTTTCATTTTTTTTAAATGTACCACTACTATATCTTTTTTTAAATGGCAAATATTATTCTCGTCGAGTTTATGCAAGGTGCACAAATACTCACGGATGGAAAAAAATACAAAGGTGTCGAAAAAAACAGTATACATCTATACATACATTTATACAATGGTATAAAGGAAATACATTGCTACGCATTGTGTGCATTGCCGCATTGGGGTCAACTGACCCCAATCTTTATTTTGTTTTTGTCAATAATACGATAGATTTTAACACTTTTTAAAAAAATTTAATTAGATATTTTAATATTCTTTCCAAAAAGAGATATTTTAATATGTTGCCCCCGCTTTATCGTTTATGTTGACCTCACATAAGTTAATATTATATTATAGGCCAAATACTTTTCCGGGTCCTTTAAGTTTCATGTTTGTTTCAGATAAATTCTTTAAGTTTCTAAGGTTTCAGATAGGTCCTTTAAGTTTCGAGTTTGTTTCGGATAGGTCCTTTAAGTTTATAAGATTTCAGATAGGTCTTTTAAGTTTCAAGTTTGTTTCAGATAGGTCCTTTCTATCAACCTCCGTTAAGCCAAAGTTAAAGGACCTATCTGAAACCTTATAAACTTAAAGGACTTATCCGAAACAAACTCAAAACTTAAAGGATCTATCTAAAACCTTAGAAACTTAAAGGACCTATGTGAAACAAATGTAAAATTTAAAGAACTCAGAGAGGTATTTGACCTATATTATAATTGTTATGGTTTTGCACAACACTTATATATGCCCAAGAGTCTAAAAAATTAGGTTCAAAAAATAAAAAACAAATAAGCGTTTCTACTTCTCTATTCTCTAAGCATATTTGTGTTTCAATGGGTTGAAGATTCTTAAAGGTGGAGCTATTTTTGTCATTTATTTATGTTGTGTATGCTTCTACGTTGAAACATGAAAAACACAAGTCTAGTATAAGCCATTATTTTTGTCTTCGATTTTTTCACGGTAAATTTACATTAGACCTTTCGGCTTAATGTCTGTCGATGCATAAATCTAAAGAAGGTATGGGTTTTAAAGGCCTTTCGCCTTTCAATTTGGCCATGTTAGGTAAGCAAGGGTGGAAGTTCCAAACTGAACCGGAGTCTCTTGTTTCTTGTATTTTTAAGGCACGCTACTTTCCCAACAAAACATACCTCACGAGCACCACTGGTCATAACTCGAGTTATGTGTGGCGCAACATTCTTCATGCCTGTTTTATTGTCTGTGGTGGCGCTCGATGGAGTATTGGCTCTGGTACTTGGATTCCTATCCTTGATGAACCTTGGTTGCATAATGGTGAACGTATTGGCAGTAATATTTCAGGAGCTCATTTTGTTTGTAATGCTTCGATAAATTATCTTTTGGATCCTTATGTTAAAAGTTGGAATGAACCTGTTGTTCGACAAGTCTTTAGTGAGGATTTAGCTTCTAAAATTCTCAACATGCCTTTGTTTGAGCAGGTTCAACATGATATGATGATTTGGAAAGCTGAAAAGAATGGTCGTTATTCGGTGCGTAGTGCCTACCGGTTGTGTGTCACTGAACTAGTAGATTTATCGCATCTTCACCGTTCGAGGTATTGGCGGGAAATTGGAAGCTCAAATCTCCACCAAAGGTTAAGAATTTGATATGGCGGATGTGTCGAGGCTGTTTACCAACCTGTGTTCGACTTCTTGATAAAGGCGTTTAATGTCCTACTCAGTGTGTTAGTTGTGACTCTAGTCATGAGGATTTAGCTCACATATTTTTCGAATGTTCTTTTGTTGTGCATGTTTGTTCTATGGTGGGTATGTGGCATGAAATTCAGAATGCAGTGGTAACGTCTCCTTCAACTACTAAAGCTATTTTCTCTTTGTTGCACTCTTTATTTGTTATGCTCTCACAACAAATAGTTGCACTACTTTGGAGCTTGTGGAAACATAGGAATGTCAAAGGGTGAGAAGAAATAACAGAGACTTGTGCGGCGATGGTTGACCGAGCTAGGTCCATGGTTGAGGATTGGCAGCTCACGAATGGCCCATGTGTTAACACGCAGTCAGCATATTGTTGTTCTTACTACAACATCGACCACTCACACAAAACCAACTGCGGCTTATGTTGTTCCCACTACAACAGTTGTTGTTCGCGCACTTCTAGCTGGTGTTGCTGCTGTTCCGGTGCGTTGGAAGGCTCCCGCACAAGGTCGCATAAAATGTAACATTGATGCTGCATTTCCTGACCTTAGTAATAGAACCGGTATCAGTATATGTCTCCGTGATGAAGGTGGTGTGTGTTTGTTCTGGCCAAAACAATCAGCTTTGTTGGTGTTTACCTGGTTGATATTGGCAAAGCCTTGGGTCTTTATCACGCCTTGCAATGAGTAAGTGACATGCAACTCGACAATATCGATTTTGAAGTTGATTCCAAAAGCACAAGAGATGTGATTTACTCAGGAAGGGAACACATTTCTGAATTAGGCAATATCATCACAACTTCCCGAGTTCGACTTTCCTCCAAGTTTAACAATTCTCGGGTGGAGTTTGTTAGGCGACAAGCAAACGTGGTTACTCATACTCTTGCGGGAGAGGCACATTTCTCGCCAGTCTCGTTGTTTATTTTCATATACCCATTTGTATTGAGACTTTGATTATGAATGAAAAGCTATAAGCACATTTGTTTCAAAAATATATATATTGGTGTTACAGTTTTTAGGGCAAAACAACTTTGTTCTAAGCAAGAATTGTTCCACTCATGTGACAAATCTTTCAACTTTAAATGTATGCTTAGAAATTCTCTCAGCGGACGGTAGAAGTCTTAAGAAATGACAATAATTGCGATGTTATCTTTGTTGCCACGTTTCACATCTCTTATAGCACATGCCAGCCTCTTTAATTGTGTCTTTTATTATATTTAATTGTTCCGCTCTATACTTTTATTGAGAAATTCTTAGGCGAGCTCTCACCCAACACGTCATTCTTACACCTATCCAATTAACATATGACACATGTTATTAAGCTTAAAAAATAATTTAATTAAATTAAATGAGGGAAATGGAAACAGAAGTTAACATATTCTCTTGTCAGCCATGGCTTCTCTCTCTATTCTATCTAACAATATGGCAAAACATAGTCCCTCATTCTCTCTATCCTCCTCTTCTTGTTCCTGTTATCACTCTAATCATTTTTGCTTGATCGTTGAATTTCTAACCCAATAGAGAAAATTGAATCGTAAAGTGAATTTTGTTTCACAACTTGATCCTATTTATAAATTTCAGTAAAAATTTGAGAAAGAAATAAACCCAAAGCAAAACCTGTTTGTTGGAGCGATTCACAACACACACCCAATATGTTATCTACCGAAAATCTGAAGAAAAAAGATCTAGAAAATAAGAGGATTCCAGGAAAAATGGAAAATTTATCAAATTGGGAAGATGGTGAAAAGTGGAGAGAGATGATCAAAACCAATGAGAAAATATTTGATTTTATGTTTTTTTATTTATTTTAATGACGTGTTGTGTTTTAATTGGATGAGTGTAAAAATGATGTGTTGGGTTAGAGTTCACCTAAGAATTTCACTTTTATTATCTTTGGTGTTTCTAGAATATTTTGTACCTGTTTCTGTTTTCTGGTTGGACAGTCATAATATTCCTAAAGACCTAAGAGACCCCTAGAAGGACTTTCTGACCCTCCAAAGGGCTTCAGCGCCCTTGACAAAACCTAAAACGCCCTTCAGATGGGGTTTAGGGCCCAAAGCGCGTCCTCTTAAAGACGCCTAAACTGCTTCTAGAAACTACCTAATTACCTAAATAACCTCATTACTTGCTAGCCAAGTAAACACAAATCAGACCCGTAGGGGGCTATAAATACTAACCTTGAGAGCCTTCTCAAGGCATGGCTAATACAATACAAACCCTAATCCTTATTGTTCTTTTTGGCAAGTACACTAGTATTTGTTAGCTGCAATCGAGAGTAGTGGTTACATTACTATTAAATGTTGTACTCCAATAAGTAAATCTTAATCACAAATAACAAATCATATATTCATATTAAACACATTGATATTCTCTTAAGAGAAAATCAAGCACCCGACTTTCAATCTCACAAAATGCATATAGAAGAAACATATCCCATAGTTTCCCAACACGTGATATAAACTACATTAACCAATTTGAACAAATCTAAAGCGTAGGAGTATCAACTCTCCAGGTATTAACTTGCCAATAAACTTTGGCCTTTGTGACGAATATAACACACTCTCTATCTAAGAAAGCTTGCAACCAGGCCCGGATCTAGTGGGGGCAAAGGGGTCAAGTGACCCCACTTGCCTCCACATGTGTATTGTATTTTTAACCCAAAATTATATATATATAGTTTGACCTCTCTTTATATAGTATTATTCTCTTCACATAGTCTATTTATTACATTATAAAAAATTACAAAACTGAGAAGGATCCTAATAAGTGTTCTAAGAGCACTAGTTAATAAATCAAAAGAAGTAGTTTTTTTTTATTTATAAAAAGTTGTTATAATTATTATATCGATACAAATAATGTTTATTTTTAAAATAAAATTTTCTTTTATGAAATCTTTAACCAATTATCTCAGAGCATATCGTTGGCAAGACCATACAATTACTATTATAATATAAACTATTCTTATATTTGTTGAAAAAGGTTGTGACTGATGCTACGTTGGTGGTGAAAATATAATTAATTATGGTTATATTTTTTATAATCTGCTAGAAATGGACAAATATTTTTTTAAAAAAATCAACATTTTAGGGCAATTATAAATATAACTTGTATAACTTTTGCACGCTTACGCGTTTATAAAGTTTTATATAAATTTTTATGATATAACTTGACCCCACTTATTAAAATTTCTGGATCCGTCACTGCTTGCAACATGATCCTAATAATAATGTTAATATTAGTAATTTTCAGAGCCAGTGACGTCTCCAGGACCTAGGGTCAGGAGGTTCAAAATATTAAACTTTAATTTATAATAATATAATAATATATAAATCCAAAAAATTACATTGTATTTAATTTATAATGTACTAAAAAAACTCTCATTCTTTACAAATGTCCCCTACACGATTGCATGTTCTGAAATCGCTGAATAATCAACTCATCTCAATCTTGTCTGTCACATCTCTCTCGATATAAGTCACAAGACAATCATTCATCCATTCATCTCCCACAATCTTGTCCTTGCTCATGGGATTCAATGAGTATGAAATAAAAAACAACATTCTTTCACATTTTCACCTGGAGTAAAACAATGTCACAGTACCATGACTGAAAGAGAAGCTCACCACTATTATAATAACATGATTCAAACAAATTAGTAGGATTCATTCTTGGTTCAAAAATCAAAACAGAAGCTCATTCACCATGATTCAAACAAAGTAACATGGAAATGAAACACACAAGTTGAACAAATAGAATAACATGATAAATTAGTAGGATTCATATGTTTTTTGCATTTTGAACAAATTTAACAGGATACCAAAAAATTTGAAACGA
>Ga0228711_1005148_pt1 | contig 19967 bp, 11 predicted proteins | sample MedpolnodulmetaG_2_FD_177996 | JGI IMG/M metagenome (GOLD analysis project Ga0228711, IMG submission 177996) | Root nodule microbial communities from Medicago polymorpha collected in Santa Monica, California, United States - brown nodules | ecosystem: Host-associated > Plants > Roots > Nodule... | reverse complement strand
TAAAAAAAAAAAAAAATTAACAACTCTGTTTTTATCCTCGTCAAAAAAAAAAAATCTGCTTATATGAACACTTTTCTGTCAAATATTGAAATAGTAAAATAGGCTAAAATGAAAAAAATCGTCGACAGCAGGATTCGAACCTGCGCAGGCAAAGCCCAACAGATTTCGAGTCTGTCTCCTTAACCACTCGGACATATCGACTTCATGTGTTCCCTTTTCAACCATTTCATATATATTAATATTGTTACAACGAAAGATTGGTTGATAAAGTTTGTGGGGTAAAAATCTGTGACTTGGTCCCAAATGCACGTGCCAAGAAAAAGGGTTACATTGCAAATTAGGTCAATTAGTACTTGATAGTTGACAAGACAACCTAAAATAGAGATAAAGAAAAAGAGAAACGGTGTCATGAGGGCAACTAAAATATTGGACTGTGGTTTTGGTGCACAAATATAAAATACGTATAAAAATGAAGATCTATATTAATTAAAGGGCTAAGCCAGATATAAATCTTGACTTCTAAGTTTGCCTTTTGTTTTTTCATGTGACTTGTTGAAGAAAATAAAACAGTGTTATTCATAAACTATAAGTGGTTTTGTTTATCCTCTGTCATGTTTTTTGTAGGAATGTCACAAGTCTGTTTAGTGGTGCTATATATTATATTTTTGTGGAGTAGATCTTTAAATTGGTCCTTTGAAATAGTTAATTATAGGATAAATTGGTCTTTAAAAAATATTTTTATTTTTTGACAAATAACTACTCCTTTATTAGTTCGTCTCTTATATTTCAAAATAATTGAAATCTTAATAAAGAAAAATATTATAAAATAAGTTATATGATAGGAAAAATGTATCATATATCTTGGCTAAATCCATTGTTTTTTTTTTTGAAGGATAAATCCATTGTTGACGAGACATAATGATATGATAAGTTAATGAAATTTTATCATATCATATGATTATCTGATTAAAATTTGCATTGAGAATGTCTGCGGGATAGAAACAAACATTGTATAATAAGAAAATAATTACGTACTTTTTTTGTTGGTATAAAAAATAATTACGTACTTATCCTTATAGATTTTAATTTAAAATAAAGAACTCAAATTAATTTTTTTATTGAAAACTCAATATATAGTCTAAGGATCGACTACTTCCGAGGACTAATCTCACTCTTCATGGCATGGGCCCAATTTAAGACAAAACAAAACCATGTATAGACTGGCCAATCACATATATTATTAACATCAGGAGGATTCAAGTCTTAGACATAGAGAAGATCACACTTTGATGTTCAAAGCCTACTCCGTCAAACCAACCCATGTGGGTTTAAAAATAAATATATATTAATAATTAATTTATCAAAATTACAATATTTAGAAAACTATATTAATTCATCTTCGAGAAAAAATAAATAAAGAGGAATAGTACAACTTGAAAGAGGAAGTAGAAAAAGAGTATAACTAAAAGAAGAATGCAAACAACACTCTACTTTCTCATTGCAGTTTTCTTCATTAGTTGTTACCTCATGTTGATTTACCTCATGTTGATTTTTTGATACATTACCTTCTCTGAAACTATGCAAGCAGCACCTTTCATTGTATTTGTGAACTCATGTTAGCATTGTTTAGGTTATGTGTGTGTCAAGTGACGTGCCACTTGTGTTTTTATTTGATTCTCTATTATTTTTTGACAAATAGTTCGGTGGTTAATTTTATTTTTATTTTTATGGTAAGTGAATAAGTGGGTTGTTCAGACTAACTCTGACTCCTATATTATCTTTTGTTATTATTTGATTATCTCCTTGGACGTTAATACTTTTTCTACCTCTCACAAACCCAAAAATTTGGTTTGGTTGATTTTTATTTATTAAGAGTTTTCCCTATTTATAAGTGTAATTAGAAAATAAAATTAAGATGAATTGAATGATATTTTAAGAATAATAAAATAAAATATGATAAATCAAGTTAAATTTATTTATGTTTTAAACTATTAAACATAAATTTTATGCAAAGTCCCTATCATCTAAGTTAAACATATACTTGTCACTTCATCAGTTAACAAAAGTTTGTCTTCGTGATCTTAACTCAGTTGGTAGGGACAAGACATAATATATGCAAGGTCTAGGGTTCGAACCCTGAACACCACAAAAAAATAATTAACAAAAGTTTTTAGGCTTAAAAGCAGTTTTAGCCCCCTAAGTTTTAAGAAGTTGCGATTTTGGCCTCCTAAGAAAAAAAACTACAAAACCGCCCCCTATGTTTTGCCTCTGTGGCAGTTTTGGCCCCTTAGGCCAATTTTGACTCAATCAATGCACATGTGTAATTTTTTTTAATTTTTTTAATTATTTAAAAATTAAATTTTTTTATTTTTGTAAATAAAAAATATTTTTTTATTTTTTAATTATTTAAAAAAATTTATTAAAAAATAAAAAATCTATTTTTTTAAAAAAATAAATAAAAATACACACGTGGCGTCCACGTGTGCGTTGACCGAGTTAAAATTAGGGGCCAAAATTGCCACATGGGAAAAACTTAGGGGGCGATTTTGTAGTTTTTTTCTTAGGGGCCAAAATCGCAACTTCTTGAAACTTAGGAGGCTAAAACTGCTATTAAGCCAAGTTCTTAACGTCGCAGACTAAATTGATAACAGAAGCGTACATCCAAGGACTACTTTGTATTTACTCCCGAGTGAGAGACCTTTGTGACAACGATATTCAGATTCAAAGACTAACGTGATCATTTACCCTTTATTTTTTGTTAATATTCCATTTTAGATATTATTATGGTACACTATGTTTTTTTGGTGAATTTGTTATGCTACAATATTTTCTTTTATAATATACACTAGTAACAAACAAGTTTACTTTGTGGCATTGTGTTGTGTGTTCCATCTGACTCATTTCCTCTCCACACATATTATATGTAACACTTGTGTTTTACATGTCTTGTTGCTTCTTATTCACTTCGACCTTTGTCCTTGTTGTATCCATTCCAACACAACTATAACCCAACCGCACTACTTCTGTCTCTGCACCAATTGACCACAACCCTTTTCCTTGGTTTTGTCTTTCTGTCTTCTTTTGCTTTGTCTTCTTCTTCCTCTTAGAATATCACTTCATGTGTCATCAACATCAACTTTTCCTTTTCCTCTTACATCCCCATTTTTGTTTTCTCAACTGAAGAGAAGGTTTTGTTATTCTTTTTCATTTTTCTTTCTAGTTATTATGGAAGAAGGTTTCTGTAATCTTGAAGTGGATGTAAATGGAGAAGAAACTTTCATGGTGGATAAGGTAATTTTTTGTAAAGTGTATGTCTGGTATCACGGTAGATTTGTCGAAATCATGATGTGTTAGTATTGTTTTGCAATAACGTCAAGTGTATATCTGATATCATGGTAGTTTTGTCAGAAACACAAAGAACCAATATAGTCTGAAACATCTGTCGTGATACCAAACATAAACTAACCTTGTCATTTATTTTTAGTAAACTTTGTAGAAAAATGATTCACTTTTGTAATTTCATCATATGCTTTATTATAAATTCTCTATACTTGTATTTTTTAATAATTTTTTAAATATTTTTTGGTGTGTTTTAATAGGATCTATGCTATAGTAGTAGTTAATATTTTTGGTTTTACAAGGTTTGTCTTTTGGTTATTATGATGATGATTAATGGTTAAAGTTTATGCTAAATGTTGTTACACTTTAATTTAGAAATGATTATGGTTCAATGATTTTACCTAGTATTTTTTTTTTAATTTCACTTTCTAGCTACCCTTGGTAACTTTATGATTGTAGTAGCTTTCCATCCATAATTAATTTGCACCTAAATAGCAGTGAAGTGGGGCAAGTTCTGTTTGTCCATGCTTGCAATGATTTTCCTTCACTACTTTCACTAACCACAAACACAAGGCACTTTTTTTTTTGTTTTGTCATCTTTTGTTTTATTATTTTTGAATGATTTATGTCACATTTAATGCTGCTGCTATGGTCTTCTAATGCTTTTATGGCTCACCTTCGTATTTTGTTTGTTTTTATTAACATTTTTTGACAGGATCTGAGGGTTGCTTTCAAGCTATTTAATTCTTTTCTATACCCTTCCATGCTTGATTTATTATTATTTCTGCATATAAAGTTCCTTGATACTCACCCTCATTCTACAATTTATTGTCTATAACGACCTCATTCAATGTTTTTGGTTTCTGTGCTTTAATTATTTTGGAACTTTTCTTTCATTCTTTCCATATATTTTCCTATTTTTACACCTGCTTACTTTTCTTGTGTATGAGCTCTAGTTATTTCATGTTTTTGGTAGGTTATTTTGGTGTTTAATTTAACCAATTTTCACTTAATTTCTTTATAATCTAGTTAAATGTACATTATTTTCTTTAGACTTTAATTTAATCTAACATTGTTTAAATTGGAAATTTCGCAGACGATTATTACTCAGTACTCAAGCAAATTGGCTAAAGTATTTGGAAAATCTAGTGGTGGAAGTGGAAAGCTTAAAGTAATATTCCATGATTTTCCAGGAGGTGCAGAAGGTTTTGAGCTGATGTTAAGATTCTGTTATAACAATGGAAAAGGTAATTTAAGTCCTTCGAATCTGTTACTCGCGCGTTGTGCTGCTGAATACATGGAAATGAATGAGTCTGTCAAAAATGTTTCTAACTTATTGGATCAAACTGAAAAATCGTTTCAAGGGATTAGTTATTGGTCATGGTCAGAAATTTTAATTGCTTTGAAGCAGTGCCAGAATTTGCTAGTTGATGATTCTTCTGTGATGCTTGAGAAGTGTTTGGATGCTGTAGTTGGGAGGTTGGTTTCGGCAAGTGAAGCAAGTCCGTGTCCATCGAGTTGTTCAAACGACAGTTCGGGGATTAGGTTTTCGTGTGACTCGAAAAGTACTGAGAGTATAAAGACGAATTTCACTCGCTCGACATGGTGGTTTGAAGATCTCTTGTTTTTGACTCCCCAGATGGTTATCATGTTGGTAAAGTCAATGCTTTCGAGTAAATTGGATCATTATGTTATAAGTAGGTTTCTTCTGTATTATCAGAAGGCGAAATTCGCCACTGCTACTACAGATGAGAAGTGCAAAATCATTGAAATGGTCATAGATATGCATTACGAAATAGACCGAAGTTCTGTTTCTTTGAAAACATTATTCGGGATTCTTCGGGTGACTCTGTGTTTGAACATAAGTAAATGTAGTAGGAATAAGTTGGAGATTATGATCGGTTCACAATTGGATCAAGTAACATTGGACAATTTGCTTGTTCCATCTCCCTATGGAATAAACTACTTATATGATGTGAACCTTGTTCTGAGATTTTTGAAAGCGTTCCTGCGGCAAGGAACTGGTGCGGTTGCTCCCGTTCGGATGAGGAAAGTTGCTAGCTTAATAGATTTGTACATAGCTGAAATTGCACCTGATCCTTGTTTAAAAACTTCAAAGTTTTTGGCTCTTGCTACAGCTCTTCCAGATTCTGCTAGGGATTCTTGTGATGAACTCTACCATGCAATGGACATGTATCTCGAGGTATGATGATTCTTTCCACTTTGAATTTTAAATTTTGAAGTATATAACTTTGGCCATTTAGTTAACTACTTGATTAGAAAGTGAGTTTAATACTGTTGACAGTCGACTTGAAATATGGTCTAGCTACTGCTTATAAAATCTTAGTAATTCTCTCCTTACAAGCCGATTAGTTTTGTAGGGTCGTGTTAGGTCAAAACTCTAAATTGTAACATAGTAGATTTGAATGCCGAATGCCCTTATCCAAAATTGGCACATATCTTTGCTAACAATATAATTTAATTCATATGAACCAACAGTGTGACGATTTTTCACACTTGTCAATCAATCACAATTGTCAGATCACTAAAAATATTCGACTTTAATCACATCTACATCAAAACAGTTGTAATACGGTCATTAACGTCATCTTTATTAATAATAACTTCCTCTTCTGTTATAGGTACATCCTCAACTCTCACAAGATGAAAGGATAAAGATATGTTGTGGTTTAAATTACGAGAAACTTTCACCCCAAGCATGCCTACACCTTTCAAAGAACACGAAATTTCCATCGAAATCAGCAGTTCAAGCTCTCATATCTCAACAATCTAAGCTAAAAAATTTACTCCTTACTACTACTACTCCCATTTCAACTCCATACAATGATTCTTTGTGTGGTTCAAGTGGTTCTTCTCAAAAGGGAAAGAAAGAAAAAAGCAATGAACAAGTTGTGTTATATGCCGGAAATTTTGATATTCAACCTGATAATGAGAAAATGAAAGAACATTTGCAAGGAATGCAGTGGAGAGTTATGGAATTAGAGAAAGTATGTAAGAAAATGCAAACTCAGATGGCTAAGATGACAAAATCAAAAGCATCTGGTCATAGTTATGGTAAATCTTTGCCAAAGCTATGTTCATGACTCTGAGTTTTCTTTTTCTTTTATATTCTCTTTTGTAATTCACATTTGTATAGTAAAGGTATCAGTTTTGTGTGTATTGTACTGCTTAATTGATGTTGGTTGGGTAAGAACACTGCTATTTGATTGTACAGTCACTAAATAATGGAAAAGTTTTCGAATTTGTGAGCCTGTTATCCAATATGTACATTTAACTTTTCCATTAGGCCTAAAGCAACGTTATAACCAAGTAGTTGAGTTCAAGTAACTATTGAACTTCAGTTAAGTCCTGAGTGAAACAATCATTGTCCAAACTTAACTTACTTCTCCGCAGAACTTTGTATTACTTGGGTCTGTTTTCCCTAAAAACCAGAAGTCAGACCCACGTAGGAATAAGGAATATATCAATATTAACATGCCTCTAGAGCACATATAATGTGTTTTTTTAACGTAAATATTAGTATTGTTGTTAATTTTGATGCTAGCCGACCTCACTTAGTGGATAAGGCTTGGTTGTTGTTAGTTTTGATGTTGGAGATGGCCAGAATCGATCTTGACCTCGTCACTCAACTCATTGACTCCCACCAAACCATTGTTATGTTCTTCAAGAGCACATATCGTCAGTGCGAGGAGCCCTTCATGGGCTGGGGCGGGTCAGGGCCCACCCATTTTTATTTTTATTTTTAAAAGAGTTGTGCTATTTATCAAGAAAGCAAATGTCCCGAATGTATAGCGAAGAATACACAGCCGTTGGATCCTAAAACTGTTTAAAATACACATAGTAGACGAAAATGAATAAAAGTCAGCAGCAATACAATTAAGCCTGTCAGGATGTTGTCGGGATAACAAAATTCGCGATATCTAGCATTAGTCTTTTTAAAATTAACAACTATAGGTCTATTTTGCGAGATTTTAAACAATTTTGCGACGGTTTCATAAGTGACATACGTGATTTTTGTCCTGCTTATAGTTGGTTGGTTAGCGGAAGTTTACAAACCTTCTAATTCGCGGGGGTTTCAAACATCCCTAATAGTGTATGTTAACTGAAAATTCCTACAATTAATAGTTGTATTATACAATAAATGGTTTCATAATTTATATTAATACAAAAATATGTAATTCATTTTTCCAAAGTACTCACCCAAGCATTTTAGTCAAACTCTACCACTTCAACTTATTGCTTAATGCTTATGCTTATTACAACTTAAATTTTATGTTTATATATTAGAGTTTATTTTATTGACCTATCCCCTTTTTTTTTTTATATAGTTGTACATAGAATAACCATGCACAAAGTTTAGCTACATTTCTCAAAATCCAATTTCTCATTATCTCTCAATTGTGAACCATGATCTTGAAGTAATCACTTTTATTCTATTTTTTTATGCGTTCTGCATGTAAATCAAAGTTGACCCACAGTTTGTGGAAGTAAAAATATGCCTCCTAGATCATGGTTTCACATCAAGTTTCAACTTTCAAGTCAACTATTAAAATTGTGATTTGTTCGCTAACCACTATAGATGAAGACAAAGTGGCAGTTGAAATGCCTTTTTTGATACAAAAGTATAAAGGCAATTGCTAGAGGGGGCCATCTAGCTACTGTTATCACCTTCCAAATTCCACCACTATGAAATGCCTGCAAGATTATTATGAATTAAGCACATGGCTAAAGTCCAATTAATAGGATTAACCCATTATCTTCAAGAGGCTCATAACTTAACTACAGCATTGAACATTTTTATCTATTTAATATAGAATTTTTAACATTATTACGTACTTTTAGGAGCTTACGTCCACAATAATTTTTTCTATCGAACTTATTCGATGTCAATATAATCATTTTCTTTACGACTTTAGCACTTTACTCATCTTTCAATATTTGGTGAAGCACCTTCATCCATAGTTCAACTCTCAATAAAAACACTAATTGTTAGGACTTAAGCATACAAAGATGGTCTAACCCAAAAGACTAGTCAATTAAATATGAGAACATCATGACTTAAGTATCAAAGTGTACACTTATATCAACTCAATGTGGGACTTCTAACATAACTTAGTTCATAAAACTCTATTTTTTGTGCACTCTCATGTAAGTCTTTGAGATTATATGTATTTCGAAAGGGTCATTGACTCTATTCAATCGTTGAGATCCCTATATTTAACCACTTACTATCAATGAAGTCTTTAGATTTTAACAACTTACTATCAATTGGTGTATAAGTTTATTCACTTACTATCAATTTAGCCCCTAATATATTCTCTGCGGGACTAATATGAATAGAATTTGATCAAATCAGTGACATTTTTTAAACATTCACAAAAATCAAGAACCTATTTCTGAGTGTTGTACAAAGTCAAATGCTAATTTGACGGTTTACAATATTTTTTTGCAATAAAATTTCTTTTTTTAGTCATAAATTCCTATGAGTTTTTTTTTAAAGGACAAAGTCCTATGAGTTAATTTGTTGAGAAATGTGATTTCTTAATACGTTAGGAATACTATTTTATCATACCCAACTTATTAAAAATTCAAAATACTAGAATTAAAAAAAATAATTATAATGTATTAAACTTTTTATTTTGGGAAATATTTATTTTTAATTTGTCATACAATCAATCTTTTAGTTAAATAATAACATCATAATTTTTTAAATGAATAAGAAATTATTTTTGAGAAAAACAATAATTCACACATCTAATTATTTGAAAAAATAAACTTATATTTAAAGATAGAGCTACATTCTATAAAAAAAAAAAATAATAATAATATAGAGCTACAAGCACTTTAAGATCAAGACAAGAATATACTACTTGTTTTTTTTTGTTTTGAAGAAGCTAAATTAGCCCACCTAAATTGGCGCTGAGGAGAATCGAACCTGAGACCTCGAGAGGAGCACACTTCCAGGTCTCAAGCCAATACTACCACATACCAACCCAAGTGGGTTTAAGAATATACTACTTGTTGACACAGATTCCAAACCAATTACGTAGAAAATTAGGTATAAGTTGTGCATGATGGTCCCATGAGTTTGTTGCAAATTTTAAAAAGGAGGTAGCTGCCTATACTTTTTATTCTGCTTCATTTTCATTCTTGCCTTTGTTAGGTGTAAGTGTAACTAATTCACACGCATTATCACTGCCACTCACTTGTACTAAACGCATGATGCCATGATGTTTAAAATTTAAGCTTCGAGGGTCAATTGTGACTGATGCAGGATCACAGTCATGGTATGATACATTTGTGGCAACTGTTTTTTTTTTTCCTTAGGGGATTTATATATGGCAACTAATATAGTTGAAATGTTAGGTTTGCATATGGTTTCATAAAGTTTAGAAGAGTTGAGCTTCGAGGCTCATGAGGATTAGGCAGACATAATGTTCAAAGAATTTTTACAGAGATGCTTATAAATCAATCATTCATCAGAAATGTCTTTCAAAAAGATATTTACCGATCAAACTTTGCTGATAAGTCAACTTATTACCAACTGAGTCAACTTTCATCGAAAATATATAATTTTATACCTTAATAAATAAACATTTATAAAAAAAAAACTTTAATACATAAACCTTTAATGGCGGCGACGACAACAGATGCTCAAATGACTGATTGTATCTCAAATATGATTATGATTGTTATTATTGTATTCAATTTTGTCCATTGTCTAAATATCACATTCCTAGTTGTGTTTTTCAACAATTTATGCATTGGCCTACATGCCAGTAAAGAGTTAACTTTATAATCTTCTTTAGGATAAATTGACGACCTATTTAAAGTCTTTGTAGAAAAATAAAGGCAAAATTACACTTTTAATCCCTTAACTTAATTTCAGGTAACAATTTGGTCATTTATCTTTTTTCATTTCAATTTGGTCCTTTTTGTCCATTTTCATATGAATTTTTAAGCTTAAAATTCATGATTTTATTTTGTTGTGGTCTTTCAGTCTTCAAATCTATGATCCTCGTCTATATTTGCATAAGAATATAAGATTTGAAGCTTGAAAATGTATATGAATATGAAAATGGACAAAAAGGACCAAATTAAAATGAAAAAAAGATAAAGGACCAAACCGTTACTTGAAATTAAATTAAGGGACTAAAAATATAATTTTGCCAAAAATAAATTATCATTTTAGTCACTTTTTTTTCTTTCTAAAAAGTTAGATTATTCCATCAAATATATTTATATTTTTTAAACAAAATTAGACTTTATATTTATAAAACTCATATCGATGGTACAAATTTTCACTCTAGAAAGAATTTCAGATATACCAAAAATTTTGTCTAAAGTTTCGTAAGTACAATATAAGTAGTAAATGATACAGAGCTAATTTTTGCTACTAGACTATTTAAAAAAAAAAATACGAAGATTAGAATAGAGCTAAAAAATATCACACAAAACCACACGTTATGGTTAGATTTAATATAAGGGGTTAGACTTTCACAACATGAAAAATCAATGTTTAAATCTTGATATATATATATATATATATTGTACAACAAAGCTCGAATAGAATTACCGGAGGAAACCTACATTAAAAATGTCATATAAAACCTATTTTTTAATATAACTGACCAAAGCTAAACTTGGACCTTAAGTTTATTTTTTCGTAGTTAAAATGTTCTTTTGGGCATCACTTTTTTTAATAATTCATAATTTTGATATCTCATTTTAAAATTAAGTTGCTCTTTTAAGTATCTATTTTCAATATAAATATAATGTTCTTTCATGAACTAAATATTCATACGACAAAGGAATGACAAGGTAGAACATATGTTTTTGTGGAATTGAGACCTCTTTATTTTTAAATAAGATCGGGTGAAAGAACAATCTTGACCTATGAATATTGAAAATTGCTTCTCAGACATATAAAACTTTCTAATAACACATAAGAATTCCTAAAAAGACCCCAGCGATAGTTAATTACCGTTCAGGAAACCGGCAGCAGTTAACTACCGTTGTGGCCAGCGGTAGTTAGCTGCTGCTTCGTTTTCCCCCCAAAACCAGAAAACTCTTACCTCCTATTCACTCATCACTATACCATACCTCAAAAAAATCCCCATTTCAAATATTTTTTGTCAAAATCTTGGTTCCAAATCATTGTTGATGGATTGCTAGGACGTTTCTACACATAATATACATAAAAAAACAGGTATTGCAACGTTAAACTCGTTTACATTTGATTGATTTTGCTGTTTTTATTTTGTTCTGACATGCACTCCAGCGGTAGTTAATTGCTGCTGGGGACTTGAAAAAAATTTCAGTTTTTCAAATGGCAGTGCCACTGCCTAATTGTTTATGTTCTTATATGATATTTGATACATGTTAATTAATTATTTTAGCAATTATATGTTGTTTATTTATAGATATGGTTGAGAAAGCGAGTGATCAAAAACCTAGTGTTGTCGATTCCACTAAGGTTGAAGCTCCCATTAAAGTTGAAGCTTCCGTGAAGGTTGAAGCTTCCGTTAAAGTGGAGGCTTCAAGCGTTAATTCCGGTGTGTGGAAACTTTGTGACAACGAAGTGGACACAACTCATTTCTTTTCGAGCCGAGAGACATGGAAAGATAAAGACGAATTGCTCGGTTGGGTTAGTCGACAAGCAAATAGGGCTGGATTTACGGTTATTATTAAAAGATCTTGTGCAATTAGAAATCCTATGTTGGAGTTGGTTTGTGAACGGAATGACGAGCACAAAGTACCGAAGAAAAAAGTGAAGCATGAAGCAACGGGATCAAGAAAATGTGGGTGTTTGTTCAAGGTGCGTGGATATGCCGTCAAGGAAGACAATGCTTGAAAATTGGCTATTCTTAATGGTGTTCACAACCATGAGATGATGTCATATTTATCAGGGCACCTTCTTACGGGAAGATTAATAGAGGATGACAAGAAGTTTGTACATGACTTGACCAATAGTTCGGTGAAACCAAAAAATATTTTGACAAATTTGAAGAAGAAAAGACAAGAGTTCATGACAAATATCAAGCAAGTCTACAATGAACGTCATAAATTCAAAAAGGCAAAAAGAGATGATATGACGGAGATGCAATATCTAATCTCAAAGTTAGAAGAGAATAAATATGTTTATTTCATAAGAGAAAAAAGTGAAAGTCAAATTATTCAAGACATATTTTGGACTCATCCAACATCGGTAAAGTTGTTTAACAAGTTTCTTTTGATAATGGATTCCACGTACAAAACCAACTTGTACAGGATACCATTGTTTGAAATTGTTGGAGTCACCTCAACCTATTTGAAATATTCGGTTGGTTTTGCATTTATGACGTCTGAGAAGGAGGATAACTTTACTTGGGCTTTACAAATGTTGCTTAAACTTCTTAAACCAATAGTGATATGCCTAAGGTGGTAGTGACTGACAGAGATAGGGCTTTGATGAATATCGTAGCAAATGTTCTCCCCGATAGTAGTGAAATACTTTGTTATTTCCATGTTGGGAAAAATGTTAGAGCAAAAATCATCACCGATTGTAAAGTGAATCAAAAGGTTGTCATAGTGGATGGGCAAAAGAAGCTTGTCGAAGAGGTGGAACATAGTAAGATAGTTGATACCATATTTGATGCATGGGAAAAATTGGTTGAATCTCCTACCCAATAGTTATATGCAAGTAATCTAATGGAGTTCCAAGATGCTTGTAAGAATTATCCAAAGTTTCTTCACTATGTTCGAACTACCATTTTGGACACTTTGAAGGACAAAATAGTGAGGGCATGGACAGACCTTGTGTTACATCTTGGGTGCAAGACCACAAACAGAGTTGAAGGAGCTCATGGTAGAGTGAAGGAATATTTGTCCACCTCCAAGGTTGATTTGGGTACTTGTTGGGAAAAAATAGATGAGATGTTGGTAATCCAATTTGGGCAGATACAATCATCGTTTGGTAGGAGCGTTATGGTCTTAGAACATAGACATGTCATCTTGTGCTATGGTTTGGGGGGTAACATGTCTAGCCAAGCCATGAACTTTATTTTTGTGGAAGAAGAGCGTGCTAGGAAAACCTTATGCATAGACAAGAAAACTTGCGGTTGTGTTCAAAGGACGTCGTATGGCCTACCTTGTGCATGCTTCATTTCAATGAAAATCCGTCACAACAAGCCCATTCGATTGGATGAGATACACCCGCATTGGCATAAGTTGTATATGGGTGAAGAAGAAAGTAATGAAGACTTGTTTTCGGTCGCGGAGGAGTAGAGTGGTATTCAAGAACGTCTCAAAAGAGTTCCATACCAAATGAAACTAGAGATCAAAGTGGGTTTGCGGTTGTTAGCCTTTCCGGAGACCACAATATTGTCATCATCTCCAAGAAAGGTACCAACCAAAGGAGCAAAGAAAAAAACTCAAATCTACACCAAAATCGACACGTAGGGTCCCATCTTTGTGGGAGACTATTGATTCTCAACATCCGGAAAGTCAATCTTCACCACCAAAATTCATGAGACCATATATTGAGATAATTGTGGATGTTATTGGCGATGAGAATTGTAGGTTTAGGGCTATAGCCGAATCCTTGGGTTTAACGGAAGAAAGACATGTTATGGTGCGGAGAGCACTTATTCAAGAGGTGAAAGAGCATAGGAATGAATACATCGAGATATATGCGGGTGAGGACCGTTATAACTACATCTTGAATGGATTGCATCTTCCCCAAAATGGTAGTGGTTTTGCACCTCCCGATAAATGGTTGACATTGCCGGATATGGGTCACATCGTTGCAACTTATTACAATCGGCCGGTGGTGGAGATAACTAACCTTGATATTGGAGTCTCAGAAACTTTGTTCCCACTTAGAGGTAGGCTTCCGGTTAACCCGAAAAGCAACATGATTTGCCTTGGTTTAATCCCAAGTCTTTTTTTCCTTCTTTTGTTTAAAAATGATTGCCCATTATCTCCATCATCTACGAAATGGAAGCTACACAAGAGTGAAGAGGCGGCAACATGGGAGGCTGAATTTTTGGATCAACACAATCTTTTCCAAACACTCATGAATATTGAGAAATGAGAGAGTTTGGTTTCACCAAAAAAAAGAAACAAATCAACATCATCCTATTTTGTGTGACACTGCGGTTAAAGGAAATGAAGAATTTGAAGATCTTGTGGAACATTTAGATGATTTAATTTCATTAGATGAAATATGACACTCTCTTTTTGGTTGGTGTTCATCCTTTACTCGTCGGGGCGAGTTGCTCTCTGACAGCATACTCTGTTTCGTGTTATCGCGTCTTTTGAACACGTTTCTGTTTTGAATTGGCCTTTGGTGTAAATATTAAAGTTTTAGATAATTGTGTTAACTTTCCAGTGGCTTTAGTTTGACTGAAAAATGATTTTTAGATTTTGAGTTATGATGAAAACACTCCAAGAAGGTCTTGGTGAAATTTTACGAAAATTCAATCGTTTCTAAGTCAATCCACAACTTATAGTTTGTTTCCAAACTTCAAAACTTGAGTACTAAAGAGTTAAATTAAGGTGTTTAAGAGCATTTAACCTATGATATGATGGATCTAACTTGGTTTTGTTTTTGAAAATGAATTGGTTTTGCAAAATGATACCATGAGACGAACTTGGTGAATTTTATGATTCTATTGTATTTGGCCGGTGAAACGTACATGTATACTCTACTGCACTTATATGTGATCTAATTGTATACATAGTTGAGGAATTGGAACGTGTTTTCTTAGTTTTGATTCAATGGTCCCAATTGTTTTAAAGTTGTAAAATGATAGACAAACTTTGTCGAAAATGATCTTTAAGGCCGAATACTTTGAAAATCTTTTGTGAATAGCTTTATATGATTATATGAGGATGTATGAATGATTGATAGGTGTTGAATATGATGTTTATCATGGTGTGATGTATTTTCTCCTTTACTTGGATTGTGAGAAATCGTATGATGTTGTTGAATTATATCGATGTTGGCGAATACATATATGTTGATTGATTGTGATATTGATGGTGAATACATATATGGTAATTGATTGTGATATTCTCGGTGAATTCATATATGCCTAGTGTTGGTGATCTTGTTAGTGATTGCATCTATGCTAAATGAAAGGTGATGATGTGGTGAATTGTTTGTGTGAACATATGCATTTTTGTTGAGTCATATGTTCATGCATACATGACTGATGGTTACAGATTTTATATCCAAATTGTAAGACGGGTGTGAAATCTTACATATGATGTGCAGTTGGCATCATGGGGTGACGACCTAGACGTTGTTGGCGACGGTACCGCATGCATCAAGAAGAGTCTAGAACATTGCAGGCATTTGAATAGTTGATGAGTCATGTCATAATTGAATATGTGACTTGGTGAATTTGTGCATTGGTGAAATTTGGTGAATGTTGTGATTATGTGGATTGGTGTATATGTACATTGGTGGATTTTTGTTAATGATTGTGAATATTTGAGCTAGCTCTAATTGCATGTCTTACTTGCTTGTGCTTATACACTTGGTGAATCTATTTGATGATAATAATTTTGGTAATAGTAATGAGGTGAGAATTGTATATGTATATGTATATATATATATATATGTATGATTTGGTGATTCCTTTGATAATGATGATTGCTTGTTTATAACTTTGAAATGATGAATTGTACTTGTTGAGTAAAGTATGCTAAATGAAGAATAAGGTGAGTAATCCTTTCATTGATTGATGTTGATAAATGATGAGCTTATGTTGATGACTTGTTTGAGATTAAATATGTTTGCTATGCTATGTTAGTATTGTGATAGCTTATTGTGTACGGAATGAGGGATAATAATCATGTGATGTTAGTATTCTAAGAGGGATGGGTATGTATATGTGATATGCATGAATCCTTGAATGCTTATGTTTGTTTATGTTGATTATGATTGATGTGAAGCTAACCCCCAGTGGTCTTGGACCGCCTACCTATTTGTATGAATGGGTAGATGGCGTGCAGGAGTAGTTGTTGATTGCTTGGTGAGTGCTTGGATAGCGGAAGCTATCTCCGTTATCAGTCTTTGGAGTCTTAGAATAGACTATGATCTAGGTTGTCTGTCTTTATGATTATTCTAGATTTACTATGTTGGATTTATGTTATTGAGTTTTTGCCCATGTGTCGAGACTTGGAGATTTTATATGATGATGTATATTGATCGTATGACATGTATATTTTGGAGATGTATTGATTTATATCCGCTGTGACTATTGAAAATTTTATATATGCATGATGTTGGATTTTTGTTGAAGACGTAGCGTCTATTTCTTGAATATATGTTTTATTCGCGTGTTTTATCGCTTTAATAGAAATAGGGCGTTACAATCACAGTGCAGACTGCACTTTTTTTTTTACTGGTATGAACGGTAGTTAACTACCGATGGCCTCAGCGGTAGTTAACTGCTGCCGATTTCCTGAACGGTAATTAACTACCGTTGGTGGCTTTTTCGAAATTTCCATATATTATTAGGATGTTTTTTAAGTGAGAAAAGCAATTTTCATGAATATTTAATTCTACACTGTCATTCTTTTCTCCAATGGCATAGGTATCATTACTTCCAATGAAGCCTTTGATGGTGTAGAACACCTGCAGGAGCCTTTTATGAACTAATCATCTCTTCATGTCTACCTTACTTCAATGTAGCCTTTTATGTTTTTTAAAAAGAGGAAATTACACCCCCTCCTCTCAAAGATGCTTGAATTAGAGTCCTTTCTCTCACGTTAAAATATACACTCCTCTCATCTCTTATTCAAAATATATTAGAAAACATTTCACTCCCCTCCCCTAAAAGAAACTTGAATGACATTCCTCTCCCATCTTATATTAAAATATACACTTTACTTCCTCAATAACTGTTTTTATTTCTAATAATATAAAAATAAATAAATTAACACACTTAAGAAAAATAGTATTGCGGTCTATTTTAATATAATCAAAATTTGAACACATATTTTTCGCTATTTTTTATTCACAATTTCATTAACATATAGTTTTAAATCCTATTATAAAATATGAAACCACTGAAAATAAAATTAAAATATGTGAAAAATTACTAAAGACAATAAAGTATGATTATTAAAAAGTTAGTTTTATACTCTAAATTATAAAATTGATAGGAAAATATTTAAATTTAATTATCATTGACATTTAAATTATAAAGAAATGAATTTTTAGGTGATTTATGTTTTTGGTTGCTGCAATCTACAATATATTTTTTTATCTTTGTAATTATGTTAGCTATGTTTTTCGTCTCTATCATGTTGCAATTGTACATTGGATGTTGACGTGACATTTTTTATGCGACAACTCATTGTCATGTGGCAATTTCAATTATCCAAATTTCATCCATGTCAGTAGATTCAATGTGACTTGAATATCCATGACAAAAAAAGAAGATGAAATCTTAAATTGTAGGAGTAGCATGTATAGATTTTTTCAAAAGAAATAAAAAAAAAATTGCTCAAATGTACATATCTCCATGTATATATAGACCGCATATGCAATGATTTACAAGAAAATAAAGAGGATCCAAATTAAAGATATACATTACCTACCATTCGTGATAGGGGGTCAAGTTCCACAAGGTCATATATAAATCACATAGAACAAGTTCAAGATACTATTCAATTGTTAAAAGAAATAAAAACTTTGTTTATGAGAGAAATAAACACAAATATTATATTATTAAAATCCCTTTACAAAATTTATTTTTAAATATGAATCTAACTATTCTCGTTTATATTTATCTCTTTTATAATAATATTAAAATGGAGGGAACTCAATTCACATGGTAGTGCCTTTTTCTTCTACATGTAATCCAATTTGGTGGAATGGCTATCTTCATTATATTGGATGGTTGATGAATCAATTAAGGGTGAAGTTATTAGAAAAGAAAATCTACCATTTTCCTTTCCTAGAACCGCTAAGGGGTTGCAAATTGCAAATAATGTTATTCTTTTCGCCGTTAATGTGAGGATCTCTGTGATGAATGATATGTAGGTCCATTTATAAGTATTTTATGAGTCTTTAGGTAACCTCAAAAGTCCAATTCACTAAACTTTAATTTTTGTTTATCTACAATTTTGTTAAGTGTAAGTTCTCTTTTCTTTTACATATATGTTTGTAAATGATGCATTGATATCTTTTAATTATCAATATGTAATCAAATATTTAACTATACATTAATAGCTGGAATAGCTCAGTCGGTTAGAGCGTAATTGCAATAATAAATTTTTTTTCTCATCAAGAAAAATTATTGGTCCCATTGTTTTATGCCACCAATTTTACTTTTTTTTTCTTCTTTTTTTGAAGGAACCACCAATTTTACTTAGCAGTTACACTGGGGAAGATGGAAACTGTGTTGTCTTCTTATCACACCGTCCCTAAACTCTTAGCCTTATTATGAAGAGAGAAAAAAAATTAGGGTAAAGAGGGAAGCTTGCGTAACACTTTGGTTTGTAATTTCCTATTGCAGTGTCTTTGTGTCAACGTAAAGTTATCTATATTTCTCCTTAAAGTATAATACGACATGCACTGACCAAGAATGTCGAGTCATAATTTTGATCAAGTTGGTTAATGATGAAACCTAGTTCATTATGCAATTATTATGTACCAAAAGTTTTATTTAGGCTAAATTGCATTTTTGGTCCCTTAACTATTTAGGTAGTATCGTTTTGGTTCCTTAATTAAAATTCGATTTATTTTGGTTCCTTAACTTCTCTCCGTTACACATTTTGGTCATTTCCGTTAGTTTTAATTCAAAAACGTTAGGTTTTCTTCATTTTCTTCTAGAATTTTTCTGGGATTCTTGTTGTTGAAGGTTGATGGAGATGATATGAAGATAAAAAAGAGGAGAAGAAGATGAAGAAAACCTAACGTTTTTGAATTAAAACTAACGGAAATGACCAAAATGTGTACAGAGAGAAGTTAAGGGACTAAAATAAATCGAATTTTAATTAAGGGACCAAAGCGATACTACCTAAACAATTAAGGAACCAAAAATGCAATTTAGCCTATTTATTGAGTATTGGGCATTTGCATGTGTTACAACAAGACATAGACATGCAGTATCATATTCATATATGCATAGAAAACTCGATATTGTGGTAACCAAGAACGAGTAAGAGGAGGGATTAGTGATGAAATAAACTATGGTTTGTGTTTTCCTTAGACGCTACTCTTACTACTATTTCGAGGAGCTCTCTCATCAATTTCTCATGGATTGATAAATAGGAGTCCGTTCAATTATGGCCGTTGGATCGAGATATGACCGTTTAAATTTTAGTGCAGATTCTGATTTTAAACAAAATACAAACTATCAAGTTTAAAATATAAATCGTCTGATTATGATTCAATGATTACGATGAGTTGACTGATTGCATACCGTATCAATTTAAAAATGGCTCGTAATCTCGGTCCATAGTTAACCAAATAATTGCTTGTCCCATTTAAACAAATTGTTTTAATTACTATTTTATAATACTAAATCAAATATTTATCAAGTTTTTCAATGTTACATTTATTCATTGAAATTGTTTTTCTCTGTTTTTTTTTTTTACAGAAGCAA
>Ga0228711_1005147_pt1 | contig 19968 bp, 21 predicted proteins | sample MedpolnodulmetaG_2_FD_177996 | JGI IMG/M metagenome (GOLD analysis project Ga0228711, IMG submission 177996) | Root nodule microbial communities from Medicago polymorpha collected in Santa Monica, California, United States - brown nodules | ecosystem: Host-associated > Plants > Roots > Nodule... | reverse complement strand
TCAGTTCCAAACTAGGAAATAAATAAGTTACAACTTATTAAAATGCTACAATTCAGGTCTATTTTTGGAATCATTTTTTTTTCCTATGACCAATTTATGTTATTTTACTATTCTGTCTATTTTTATAAGGAAAATGCTTTATGGTACGACAACTTTTGTTGCACCAATCGCACGAATTCCTCATTTCTCAATTTTCTCTCTTTTTAAAGTCCAATTTCAGCCATGTCATTCTTTCATATTCTCTATTTAACTTAAATACCAATTTAGTCCTTAGCACTTCAATGTTTTTGTTTTGGCTACGATAGTTGCCTTTGATAGCAGAAAAATGGAATCACTAAGTAGTTATGTATGATAGGGCATATAGTGATCAGCCCCCTGATGGTGTGACTTTGTTGTATTTACGCTACAATATTTCCAAAGGATGTTACAAATAACTAATATAGTTTGATATCACTCTAGGCCATTATTTATTGTGGCAGAAGCACCGCTGCAAACTATTGGTGGAGAATATTTTGTAATAATCCATTACAAAGTCATTGCAATTTATATTGTGAAAAAAATAATAATTTAGTTTATATATATTATTTTACTTGTATCAGAAAACAATATTTTGCTTTACTTGTGTCAAAAAATTGTTAAACAGCCTGAGGTATGAGTTATATACACATGATAAAGTATTCGTGCATATGGTGCGAGAAAGTTGTCGTGCTATATAGCACTATTCTTTTTATAATGGTTGATATTATTTTTTCATAATGGTTAATTTTTCCTTTTCAACAAAAGTAGAAGTATTATCAGATACTACAAAAAAAGGGTTCATGAACATATGATTTTAAATTCTCCTCAGAGAAAGAAAACTATAATACAAGCTGATCAGGTAAGATGCTAATATGCTTTCAATTGCTTAGTATGCAGTTTTTGCACAATTTTACAAACTGCCTAATTGCTTGATATTTCATTGATTTATCTATCACTACGAGGATCACCAATTAAACCAACGACTAAGATGACAGGATTTTGTGTTTTTGTTGGATAAAGATGTAATAACAATAGTATAAAACAGAACATGCGCTCCTTAAACTCACACCCTCGCTCTCCATCTTATTTAGGTTACAACCTTTCTATATACTTCCCTTCAACAAATTTTAGCAACCTTATGCTGCAAGTTTATTTATTTTTATAAATTTTAGCAACCTTATGCTGAAAGTTTATTTAATTTTATTTTCTTCTTATATTCCATTTCTTTACTTTTAAAACTTTTAGTAATAAAAATTATAAATAGAGAATGTAGAAAAGATTGTGTAAACCAATATCAATATCAATGTAAACCAATTTTATACTAACAACCAATTTTCCTTCTAACAGTAATTAACACAGATTCAAAATCAAAAACGAAAATCAATTACGATTCAACACAGAGTTGATAATTACAATTAAAATTTACCTAGAACAATTCAAAATCAAAAACGAAAAATCAAAAACAATTAAACAATTGAAAAACACAGAGATTAGAGGATTTACCTAGAAATTACAATTTTGCGGCGACGAAGACGGAACACGGTTTCACGGCGACTCGGCGAGTGTGCGATAGCTGCAGAGAAACAATTTCAAAACGAAAATCAAAACAAAAATACATAGATTGAGGTTAGTTGAAGAAGGATTTGATTTATGTTACCTTTTGGAGCTGGAACTTGAGACAGACGTGAAGATGTAGAGAGACAGAGATGGTGTTTCACGCGTGTTTGGGGTTTGAGTTTGGGTTTCACGTGAACGATTGCGGCCGGAATACACGGTGCTGAGATGGTGTTTCACGATGGTTTGGGGCTGGAATCACAGTGCAGAACGGTGGTTTGGGTCACGGTGCAGAATGGTGTTTCACGGTACAGAGAACGGTGCAGAGAACGGTGCAGAGAACGGTGGTTTGGCCGGGGCTGGAATCGATTGAGAACGGAGGTGGTTGGCGCTTGGGAACGGGCGAACGACGATTGGGAAAAGGGAAGAAAGGGAAAAGGGAAATTGAACGACGATTGGGAAAGTGAAAAAAGGGAAAGGGGAAAAGTGGGAGGGATAAGGAAAAATGAATTTTTTTTAGGAAAAATGAACTTTGAATTCTGATATATAGTTTTTAAATGGGGTCAAACAATTTAATATCATTAGAAGTTAAAAACTTTTCTCACCCCAGCTTTTTAAGTCATGTGGATAGCAACCCATTTAAAATCCTTGATTTAATAAGTGATTTTTGTACTAGTGATAGTAACTTTAACTTCTTTGACTTTCTTGTTACCTTCATAGTTTGAACACAAGGAAGCAAACATTGCTTTAGCAGTAGATTTATCACCCATCTTCAAGTAATCCTTGTGAGGCAAAGCAGCAACAAGAATGTCTCTGATCTTGTGATGTTTCTTGTACAACTTCTTCTGAGCAGTAATGTGTTTCTTTCTATCAACAACAACTCCTTCTTCATCTAATACCAAGTCACCAACACCTTCCTCAAGAACATCCCATAGCTCTTCATCTAAACCCATAATGTGACTATACATTTTGGTTTTCCACCAAGAGAAAGTCTCAGGGTCTCCATTAAACATTGGAGGTTTGTTTGAACCAGAGGACTTATCTTTAGTACCATAATCATATGGTATGGTAACACCACCAGGACTAGAACTTTCACCAGTTGACATGTTTTTCTCTGATCTTTTTCTGTTACACTGTTAAGTGCTAAGACGAACATAACCAGAGCTCTAGTACCAACTGAAGGTGAGAAAAACACAAGAAGAGGGAGTTTGAATTATGTTAGCTTTTTCTTCTTTTTAAAACTAAGTACAATGTTTAGAGTCTGATAAAGTTCAGAATCTGGAACAAAGTTCAGAGTCTTATGCAGCGGATAAAGTAGAGAGAGAGAGAGAGGAGAGAGAGAGAGAGAAGAGAAAGACACAAAACAATTATACAGGTTCCTTCCACAATCTGGAAGTAGTCCTGTCCCCCTTGCACTTCCAAGGAGAGTTCACTAAAATCAATATCTGATTACAAATGCTCAAGCACACAAGCAAGAGACTTTCAAATATTCAAGCACACAAGCAAGAGATTTCCTATGCTCAAGCACAAAAGCAAGCGACTTCTAGACAAACAAAATTACACAGAAAAATGTTTGAGGTTGAACACTTGATATACAATCAGTGGTGTTCACAATACAAATCAGATACAGACTCTTGAGACTCTAGAATTTCTAAAATATGAAAGTTGTTAAGAAATTCGAAGTGAACTTTGATGTGCAACAATTTCGGCAGAGTTTTGACACTAGTAAATTGTTGGTGAGTCTCTTTTACAATCTTCAAGTCTTCACTCCTTTATATAGAGGTGTGAGAGATACGTTGATGATTGCCAGCACTTCAAAAAGAGTCGTTGTTGAAGCTTGATCATCACCAATTATCTGTTGCTTGATTTGGTTCTTGTCTTAGGAGGGAATAATTTGAAATCCATCCCTTGTTTGGAGAACAACCAACGTAGACATAGCGGTAGTAGTACTATTGCAGACAAGGTAGTGGAGTAGTGGTTGTACAATTGGACTATGTCCTTTTCCTGCGCTCTTCAGTGGATAAGCATCCAATGCCTTCTAATTCCTCTGAAATAGTCGTTGCTCCATTCTTTTATTCCTTCTGCAATGACGTGTCTTTAGAATAACAAACTTTAACTAACAATAGCTTCTTGGCTTCAAACACTGATGAACTTCAGACGCTTGATGACGTCAGCTTCTGATGGTCTTCAGACTCTGATAGTCTTCAGACTTTGGCAGTCTTCAGACTCTGTCTTGGAACATAAGCTTCCTTTGTTAATTCCATTGCTCTCATTTGTTCTTTCAGAACCAATACTTGGATATAAAACTTATAAATTTTTGTCTATGATTCTGCACACTTGAACAAATATTAGCATATCCAATTGACATTTTAATACTTTGTTATCATCAAAACTTAGGTGGTAATGTTAAACACATTTTGTTCCAACAATGTCTTTAAACTTATAACAAAAACTATTGTCACATTTATAAGTAAAAAAACAACTTTTTATGTTTGTTGTAATATTTTTACTCATTGTCCTTGAAATATTTACATAAACCTACAATACAAATCAATACAAATTCCCATATTTTTAAACAACGCTAATATTTTAATATAAATTAATATTAAACCTAATCATAACACTACATTTTAAAAAAATATTATAAATCATTGAATTGTATATGATAATACTTATCACACTTTCTATTTCTTCATTTGTAAAAATATTGCAAGTACTATTTTAGTCAAACCCGTGCAACGCACAGGTTATATAACTAGTTTTTCATAATACAAAACTCTCTTCATTTGAAGGAACTAAAAAATCATATTAGAAGAGAATTTTGGGTATTTTACATAATTTAATAAATTTTTTAAATTTAATTTATGTTATTATAATTTTTTTAAAATTAAAAATATAATAATCATATGTATTAATTTGTAATTATCTAAAAAAACTATACTTTTAAATTTTTTAAAAGATTTCTCTATTTTCTTTCGATATTTCCACCTCTCAAATCTTGCCTTCCCCTCTTGTAATGTAATTTTCGACCTCTCTTCTTAATCTGTCTTGCAACCGTTGACTCTAATGAGCAGTGTTTGAAACTCCATTATTCTAATGGGCGGGCGAGTTTCTTTCACCTACGATGTGTATCTAAGCTTCAGAGGTGAAGATACACGATACGGTTTTACTTCACATCTCTTCCATGCTCTTGTTCAAAGAGGAATCAACAGTTTCTTTGACGACAAAGATATCCTCCGTAATGGAGATGAAACCACTTCATCATCACTTGTCAATGCAATCAAACAATCCAGGATCCCCATCGTTGTTCTGTCCAAGAACTACGCATTTTCATCCTTTTGTTTGAAGGAACTCACCGCTATACTAGGCTGCTTTGAAGAGAAGGATATAAAGAATGGTAGATTGGTGTTCCCGGTTTTTTATGACGTCTATCCTTCTGATGTCCGAAACTGAAAAGGAAGTTACGGCGAAGCATTGGCTAAGCATGAACAGACGTTTAAGGATGACATCCAGGAGGTTGAAAAATGGAGGTCGGCTCTGCAGATGGCTGCTCAACTCTCTGGCTTTCGTTTCAAGATTGGGTATATTTGTTATCATCATTTTTCATTCAATTCATTGCATTTCAATTTAGAATTACACTTTTAATTCTATTAATATTTCAAAATAGTCTTCATCTCTATCAAAAGTTGCTTAGATAGGACTCTTAGTCTATGAACCACGGACGTGTCCGACACGACACCAACACATATAATTATACTAAATTATGTGATTTTCTTAAATTATTAGCGGTGTCAGTGTCCGTGTCGTGTCCGTAGCTGTGCTTCATAGCCCTTAGTTAGTATCTGTCATCTAACTGCGTCAACAAACAATGTCATTTACTAATGCGCCACATTACCATGCTACCTAATGAGAAACTTTTGACTGAGACATTGACTATTTTGAAAATATTAATAGAGTTTGAGAGTAAGGTTTTGTTCGCGAGTTTGGAGGGGAAGGGAAGGCTTCGGAAAAAGGAAGGTGCAAGTCGAAGAAATAAAGAATATTGGGAGGAGAAGCTTTGCAGGTTCATTTTTCTTTATAATAAAAAATCAGCCTAATCTGGGGAAACTTTCAAAAAATGTGAAAGATTTCTCCATTTTCCCGTATATTTCGCACCCCTCACTAAAGCCCTCCTTTCCAAACTCCCAAACAAAGCCTAATTTGAGAGTAACAGGGGCCAAATTGTTGGTTTACTCAATGAAAAATCCTTCATTATTCTAGCGTTTTAACTTATTATTAAGAATAAAATAAAATGAAAATGGAACTATGCATGCATGAAAATAAAAATCTTTTAACTTCGCACAAGCATCTCTTATTCGGCATGCAGGAGGGATGGACACGAATATGAATTTATTGAGACTATCGTTGAGGAAATCTATAGAAAAGTTACTCATGTTCTTTTACATATTGCTGATTACCCTGTTGGAATTGAGTCTCGAGTGCTCAAAGTAAACTCACTTTTAGATCTTGGTTCTGATGATTTAGTCCACATGGTAGGCATCCACGGTATAGGTGGAATTGGTAAAACTACTGTTGCTCGAGCAGTGTATAATTCAATCAGTTACCAGTTTGAAGGTATGTGTTTCCTCGAGGATGTTAGAGGAAATTCTATGAAATTTGGGTTAGTACATCTCCAGCAGACTATGCTTTCTGAGATATGTCGAGATGAACATATTAACATTGGACATCTGACTGACGGAATTTCAGTCATAAAGCAGAGGCTCTGCCGGAAAAAGGTTCTTTTGGTTCTTGATGATGTTGACGATTTGAAGCAGCTACAGGTCATTGCAGGGGTATCTGATTGGTTTGGTTCTGGAAGCAGAGTCATTATTACAACACGGGACAAGCATTTGCTAGCCAGTCATGGTGTTGAAAGAGCATATGCGGTGGAGGCATTAAATGAAAGAGAATCTCTTGATTTGCTTTGTTGGAATGCTTTCAAAACCGACCAAGTCGATCCAAGTTATGCAGACGTTTTAAAACGTGCATTGACTTTTGCCTCTGGGCTTCCATTAGCTTTGCAAGTAGTAGGCTCCTACTTGTTTGGAAGAAGTATAAATGAATGGATAAGTGCATTGGATCTGTATGAAAGAGTTCCTGAGAAACATATCCAAACGGTACTCAAGTTAAGTTATGATTCCTTGGAGGAAGAAGAACAGAGTATTTTTCTTGATATTGCTTGTTTCTTCAATGGGCATAAGTTAGAAGATGTTACGGATATGCTTTCGGCTCGTTATGGTGAATCTACAAAATATAGTATTGAAGAATTGATTGAAAAATCTCTCATAAAGATTGATGGTGGTCTTGTGACATTACATAACTTGATACAAGACATGGGTAGAGAAATTGTCCGACAGGAATCACCAATTGAGCCTGGCAAACGTAGTAGGTTATGGTCCTACGAAGATGTACTTCACGTTTTACAAGAAAATTCGGTGAGTTATAAGATGGTTTTATTTTATCTGTATTATCATCTCTGTTTCTTATCTTTTGTTGACATCAGATTTTTTTGATATCTTAGTTTGTCTTAGTATGCATGTTGAATACTAAGTATCTATAATCATATTGTGATTGACCTGTACTTTTTTTCTTAAAAGGGTTCTAGTACAATTGAAAGCTTATTTCTGGATTTCCCCAAAGATGAAGTGAACTCAAATAGATCCAAAGGTAAAGAAATATATTGGGATGGAGAAGCTTTAAAGAAGATGCCAAACCTCAGAATACTTATTATTGAAAGTGGTTGTTTTAACAAAGGCCCCACACATCTTCCCAACAGTTTAAAAGTGTTGAAATGGCGGGAGTATCCTTCACCATCATTACCAAATGATTTTCATCCAAAGAAGCTCGCCATACTCGAGTTACCTGCAAGTTGCATGGCAGTAATCGAACCAATTCAGGCAAGTATTGTGTTTGTTTGTTGTATATTAATAAATTCACTTTAAATTCTTCTGATTTTTCGTTTGGTGTCACGTCTTTTTTCCCCCATTGCAGCGGTTTATTTGTCTAAAGGTTTTGAATTTCAGCAACTGTGAACTGGTAACTCGTATACCTGATGTATCTGGCCTCCCAAATTTAGAGAAATTGTCATTTAGAGATTGTGAGAAATTATCGAAAATTCACGAGTCAGTTGGATTTCTGGATAAACTTAGATACTTGGATGCTTTTCATTGCAAGAATCTGAAGACTTTTCCACCCATCATATTGACCTCTCTTAAACAGCTCAACCTTTCACATTGCTCAACTCTCGAGAGTTTCCCAGAAATATTGGGGAAGATGGAAAACTTAACAGAGCTTCGTATAATCGGAAGTCCTATAAAAGAATTGCCATCTTCAATTCAAAACCTTAATCGGCTTCGAAAATTAGAACTACAAATCTGTGGAATGGTTCAGTTACCAAGTAGCATTGCCATGTTTTCACAACTTGGTTTGATGTGTGTTTCGAGATGTGAAGGGTTGTGGTTATCTAAACAGGACATAAGTGAAGAATGGGAGACCAAGTCTTCGAAGACAGAATTTCTTATTCTGTCCTACTGCAATTTATCAGATGATTTCCTTCCCATAGGTCTTACTTGGTTTGCGAATGTGAAAGATTTGGACCTATCCGGGAATAATTTCACTATTCTTCACGCATGCATCAAAGAGTGTCACTTTCTCAGGAACCTAAAGCTAGATGATTGCGTGCTTATACGAGAAATTACAGTGATACCATGCAAATTAGAAACACTTTCTGCAAAACGATGCAAATCCTTGAAATACATAGACCTTACAGAAGAATGTCAGTCTTTGAGAGAACTTATTCTGGACGACTGTATTTATCTTCGAGAAATTGAAGGGGTTCTGCCAAACTTGGATCATTTCTCTGCAAAAAACTGCACTCTATTGACTTCTCAGTGTGCAAGCTTGTTAGTGAATCAGGTTCCTCTTTTGATCCCTGTTTTATTTTATCTAATTAATATGTTGAGTTGTATTCATAATTTCATGTTGATTATTATGGTATTTTCTCTACAAATAGTTGATGCTATAATGTATCAGGCAGATTGGTTGATGGAGTGTTTTGGTATACGTGAAAATACTTACATAACTTTAAATGGATCGATGCTTTTTATAGGCTTTTATCATCCCCATAGTAACCTTTTATAAGTTTCTAGACATTTCTTAATATATTTTTCTAGATTGAAGTCTTCACTTTTTTTATCATTAATATCAGTTTCTATCAAATGGGTATCTATTCCTATCAATATCTCAAACTTCTAGATTAACTTTTAACAGTTTCTAAACTTATCACCGACAGGAAATGATTGAAGCCGGAAACAAGATGTTTTCTTTGCCAGGAACAAAGATTCCAGAGTGGTTTTCACACCGTACAAGTGGAGATTCAATATCTTTCTGGTTTCGTAACAAATTCCCTGCAATTTGTCTGTGCCTTGTTATTGGACAGGCAGATGAGCTACCTATCTCAGTCAAGTTTAGCCCGAAAGTGTTCCTCAATGGCAACGAACAGTCCAGTGGCAATCAAGTAGTCTACAAGTTCAGGATAGCTACTGATCATATACTTTTGTTTGATGGGCAGATGCTAAAATTTGAAGATAATGGGGAAATAGTGTTTTCAGACAACGAGTGGAATCATGTGGTGGTTTCATATGAGGATCTTATTACCAACTATGGGTTTCCAATCAAAGTGGTTGCCAAATATAATGGAATCCATGTATCTCAACAAAGTAGTATTGAGGATATCCGATTCAACAATCCCCAACAAACATTGATAAATGTGAATTTCAATCCCGATTCAATCGTGGGGTCACCTCAAAGAGTAAAGGTAAAATTCTTCTTGATTATCTTCCCTGTTAATCCTGTTATACATCACTCATGCTCTCGTTTGTTTTTGTAAATTTTGTTTTAAGATTATGACTAAGAGACCCCAGGAAGACCAAACCACTGTGCTGTCTCCCTCACTCACATCAACACAATCTCCTTCTCCACCCTCTGAAATAAAAAAAGGCCTTGTCACTCTTCCCACATTTCCAGTTAAGATGCCTTTAGGAGATGTGGGAAGAGAAAGTTCAGAGAATCTTTCCGATAATGAAGCTTATGCTACTGCAATTCAAAATGAGAGGAGTCTCATTCAAAGATGTAGTGAGGGTGATGATGTCGAGCTGGAATTAGTATCCACTGAAGAGGAGTCTTCTTCCAACACCGAAGGTTCTGACTCGGATGATCCCTTTGACTTAATTAATAGAAAACTATGCGTTAGTGGCAAGAAAACCATATCTTCTGGGGTAAGTTCTGGAGATGCAAATCTAAGATCTATTAGAGAGACTGTTAATTCACTGGAGTTATTGATGATTAAGGACTTGTCCGAAGTCTCTGCTGATCCTTCCGCACATTCCAAACTTCGTCAGCTCTTGGATCTATTGAGTACAAGTAGCCACCCCAAGGTGACAATAGAGATGAAGGAGGCAATTGCTGAGTTCAAGAGAAAGGCCTTTGCATCATTCCATGAATTCCAAGCCACTGTTGAATCTGTGAGTAAGCTGAAGAATTATGAGAATCATCTGGCCAGAATTCAGCAGGAGACTGTGGCCGGCAAGGATCAATGGAAGGACTTCAAAAAATCAATAAAGAAGGTTTCTTTGTACATCAAGGCCGAAAATAGTAGGAAAAAGGAACTAGAGTCAGAAATTGCAACTTTAAGAAAACAGTTAGCTACCAAAGAAAAGGACCTCGAACAACTTGTGTTGAATCTCAAGAATCAGGAGACAACACTCTCAACTTATTCAACAAGTTATGCTTCTCTCAACGAACATGCTCGAGCACTATCAGAAGAAGCTGATGATCTACTTGCTTCAAGCGGTGAGATAAAACGTGATGGCGAAGCAGCTGAAGTAGAGCAGAGTAGGCTCAAGTGGACTTGGTCTATTGACCTAACTGGCCAGCTTAATAAAATGAAAGAAAACATTCTTGGCTTACATGAGTAGCACTGGATGTGATCTTTCTCCCTTCTAACCGGTTTTATCGAGAAGTACCTGGAAAGCAGCATAATAAGGAAAACATATTTGGCTATGGACATTGTTTATTGGTAAAATGTCCTTACCTTCAATTGAATAGTTTGACGTGCTTTACAACTTCTAAATGAATTGAAAATTGTAAAGCATAAAACTTGTTCATATATCCATATAAACATAGATGAGTGAATAAGCAAATATGGGATTATTTAACTTTTGTTGTTAAAGGTTATGGCGTAACATGTTAAATGAACACATGATTTTTCATGTATATTCCACATCAATGCACATCACCAGAAACGTATGTGCCACATTAAATTTATGCATATTTTGCATTAAATTTTAGGTCATGCTAACAGACATTGAGGATTCCATATAAGAAATTTTGTCTTGGAAATACTACTCAAACATTTGTCGAAATAATAATTATATCATTTTTCTAAACAAAAGTTACATCTTGATTCATCAAACAATGTCTTTAGAACACTTGGTAACATCATCAAAATTTTTACACCTTTGAAGAGTTTCTTTTTTGTGTGAGTTTTTATTGTATATTATGGAGTTGGAAATAGATATTGTTTCTTTCCACTCATAATTGGTCTCATGATAAGGTACTATTTATTGCTCTCATGATAACGTACTATTGTTTTCCACTTAAGCTTCATTGCTTCCAAATAACATATCTAGAGTAATAAGCATCATATTAAAGTCATATCAGAACAAAGTAAAATTAAGATGTAAGACTATAACTTTCATGAAGGCACATAAATCCAATATCAAAATTATAAATGGTTGAAATTGGATACCAAGACGACAAAGAGGGATTTTTGGGTGTATGGAATAATAGCCCTCAGTCGAGGCTAATAGCGTAAAGGGTCTGTCAGGCATTGTGCGTAACATAGATCTCATTTCCACGCACAACGCTAACTCTAATAGACCAGAGTGGATATGAAAACAACTGGAACTGATTGGATGCAGCGGAAGACAACAACTACTCTTTGGAGGAGGTGTTGTACCTGAAAGGACTCCAGCGCTTAAGTTGTGATTTGTGAATCACGTCAGATTGACTTGAATAACCATTTTGGACTCGGTGTCCCTTTACATGACACCTATAAAAGGACTAATTATTGGTGAAAGATACCTTCTCTATTATGATAAAACTTCTAATATCTCTTAAAATTCTCACTGACTTGAGTGTTGGAGTTGACTTGAGCGTTGAAGTTCTTTCAGTACACCACCCCTCCGAGGAGTAGCCGTGGTTCTCATATACATCCAATCAACTCCGACGGCGACTATTGTCTTCAAGTCCACTCCAGATAAAAAAGAAAACTAAGAACCAAAATAGTAGCAAAAAGGGTACGTGCAAATAGCTGCACCTAATCTAAATTTATTTTTCAATCACAAGCAAACCAATTTTTACAGATTTATGTGTTGACTTTGGTAGAGAGAGAGAGAGAGAGAGAGAGAGAGTCTCCTAAAATAAATAAATATCACCAACCAACCATCATCATCTTAGCATACCATTTCAATCCCTCTGCTCGCTACATTGACCTACTATTTCAACACACATACTCCCATTAATGGCTGGTCGAGGTTCCTTTTACTATGATGTCTTCTTCAGCTTCAGAGGTGAAGACACAAGACTTGGTTTTACAGGAAACCTCTACAGTGCTCTGAGTCAAAGAGGAATCCACAGCTTCTTTGATGATAAGGAGATTCGAAAAGGAGATGAAATAACTCCATCACTTGTCAAGGCAATTAAAGAATCCAAGATTGCCATCATTGTTTTTTCTCAAAACTATGCTTTTTCTTCCTTTTGTTTAGATGAACTTTCTACCATTCTAGAGTGCTATGAGGAGAACAAGGGTCAACTTGTTTTACCTGTTTTCTTCAACGTTGATCCTTCTGATGTACGACACTGCAGAGGAAAATATGGTCAAGCATTGGAAAATCTTGAGGAGAGATTCAAGGGTAACAAGGAGAAACTCAACAAATGGAGGACTGCTCTACACAAGGCAGCTAGCATAGCTGGCTTCACATTCAAGAATGGGTATATATGCTACCTTTATCTTCTCATTTCCTTTTGCTTATCTTGTTAAAAACACTTTTTTATTGGGTGAAATCCATACAAATCACACCATTTTATGTAGGACCTAGTGTTGAAAGGAGAGTGTTATTAACACTCATAATCACGCGGACTAGAAATTATAAGGAGCAATTTAGGATCTTAAATTTACGAAATAGAAAATCAGTCCTTCAATTAATGATCAACATTGAATCCGAACTAGATGGTTCAGATTGGTGGTCGGGACTGCGATCCAGTGGACTTTTGGGCGTCTCCATAACATGAGTCCGCCCTGAGTTGGATCTTAGTTGGATTTGGATCCTAACTTGGATTAGGCCTTGGCCCAGTTTGGAACATAAATAAATCAAGATTTTAATATTATCTTAATGTTAATTAAATTATTTGAATCTCTGTTAAGTTAATAGAAAAAATTAGCATCAACTATTTTCTGGACACCTAGAATAAGAGAGAAAATTTTGTATGACCTAAAAATGTATTTAACTCTAGAATTTAAAAAGAAAAGAAAAGCTTAGACTACAATCTTACATTTGAAGTATGAAACCATAGATATAATGCATTTTATATTGCTTGACTTTACTTCACACAAGCTTTTTCTTACTGAGCAGGAATGGATATGAATGTGAATTCATTTGGCGTATCTTCAAGGAAGTCTCCCTCAAGGTTAATCGTAGACTTTTACATGTTGCGAATTATCCAGTTGGATTGGAGTCTCGAGTGGATGAAGTAATCTCACGTCTGAATGTTGGCTCTGATGACGTGGTCCACATGGTAGGTATACATGGAATTGGGGGAATTGGTAAAAGTACTATTGCTCGAGCAGTATATAATTCCATTAGTCACCACTTTGAAGGTTTCTGTTGTTTTCTCGAAAATGTGAGGGAGAATTCACGCAAATATGGCTTAGGTCATCTCCAACAAATGGTTCTTTCTGATATACTTGGAGACGAGGATTTTAAGTTGAGAAATGTTAGCAATGGAATGCCAATGATAGAGCAAAGGCTCTGCAGTAAAAAGGTTCTTTTGGTTCTTGATGATGTTGACAAAATAGAGCAGTTGCAGGCTATTGCCGGAGCACCTAACTGGTTTGGTTTGGGTAGCAGAGTAATCATTACAACTCGGGGCTTAGGCTTACTAAAACATCATGAGGTTAAAAGAACATATGAGGTGGAGGAGTTGAATGACAAAGAAGCTCGTGAATTGCTTTGTTGGAATGCTTTCAAAACTGACAAAGTTGATTCAAGATACACCGCCATTTTGAACCGTGCAGTGGGTTATGCTTCTAGGCTTCCGTTGGCTTTGGAAGTAATAGGTTCCAACTTGTTCGGAAAAGAGGACGACGAATGCACACGTACATTAGATCGGTACGACCGATTTCCAGATAAAAAGATCAATGACATACTTAAAGTCAGCTATGATTCCTTGGAGGAAGATGAGGGGAATGTTTTTCTTGACATTGCTTGTTTCTTCAATGGACATAAGTTGGCAGATGTTGAAGATATACTTTCGGCTCATTATGGTGTCTCAGTGAAATATAGCATTGAAGAACTGATTGGAAAATCTCTGATAAAGATTGACGGTGGTCTTATGACATTACATTACCTGATACAAGACATGGGCAGAGAAATTGTCCGACTTGAATCACCACATGAGCCTGGTAAACGTAGTAGGTTATGGTTTTGTGAAGATGTAGTCCAAGTTTTAAATGAAAATAAGGTAAGGCTGATTTTGTTGGTTTGATTTATCATTTGTAATTTTGGTTTGTCTCTTTTAATTATAATATGGCATATGTATTTTTTATCTATCCACTCATTTCTAATATTCTGTGGATGGCATCAATTCACAATTGTTTTTTCTATCATCTTAGTGTAATATGCTATCAATTTGCAATTTTTCTGATATGTATGTTCCTAATATATTCATGTATTGTCATTGGCTGGTGATTGTCTTAAAAGGGAAGTAGCAAAATTCATATCTTAATTCTGGATTTTCCTAAAGATGAAGCGCACATGAAAGGACCGAAAGGTGAAGAAGTAAATTGGGACGGAGAGGCCTTCAAGGAGATGAAGAACCTCAAAACACTTATTATTAGAAATGGTAGTTTCTCCAAAGGCCCCACACATCTTCCAAATAGGTTAAGAGTTTTGAAATGGCAAGGATATTCTTTACCATCTTTACCATGTTATTTCCATCCAAAGAAACTTTCCATACTCGAGTTACCTGATAGCTGCTTAAAGCCATGTGAACCAATTCAGGCAAGTGACTGTGCGACTGTGTACATATTTATACATTCACATTAACTTCGTATGATTATTCATTTTGATCTTTTATATTTAGTCCAAAATTTGTACAAAATACATCAACTTCTGTTGACCAATTTTTTCTTATATTTTGAGACGGAGGGAGTACTTTTTTGCAGGCATTTTCACTTTTGACAATTTTGGATTTTAGCAACAGTGAATCTGTAACTGAAATACCTGATGTATCTGGTGTCCGAAATTTAGAAAAATTATCATTTAGACGTTGTGAGAATTTAACTAAAGTTCATGACTCAGTTGGGCGTCTGGGAAAGCTTATGATATTGGATGCTTCTGGTTGCAAGAATCTGAAGACTTTTCCACCCATCATGTTGACCTCTCTTGAACAACTCAATCTTTCACATTGTTCAATTCTTGAGAGTTTCCCAGAAATATTGGGGAAGATGGAAAAAATAACAGAAATTCAAATAAGGGGGAGTCCTATAAAGGAATATCCATTTTCAATTCAAAACCTTACTCGGCTTCAAAAATTGGAATTGCAAATGTGTGGAATGGTTCAGTTACCTAGTACCATTTTTATGTTGCCTGAACTAAGTTTGATGCATGTTTCAAAATGTGAAGGGTTGGCCTTATCTGAACAAGAAAAATGTGATAAAACAGTGCTCAATAGGTCTTAGCTTTTTTTTCAATATATCGAATGACTTTCTTCCAATAGGTCTTAGCTTTTTTTTCAATGTGAAAGATTTAAACCTGTCAGGGAATAGTTTCATAACTCTTCATGCATGGATTAAAGAGTGTCATCTTTTGAGGAATCTTAAGATGGATGATTGCAGTCGTCTTCGAGAAATTATAGGGATTCCGAGGAAATTAGAAAAAATTTCTGTGAAAGGATGCATATCCTTGAATTGCTTAGACCTCGGAGTTCTTCCTGCATGCACTGAACAAAGTTGCTTTCTGAAGGAAATGATTTTGGATGACTGCGTGTGTCTTCGAGAAATTACATGGCTTCCATCAAACTTGGACAGTTTTTCTGCCAAAGGATACACATCCTTGACTTCCCAGATTATAAGCATGTTGTGTAATAAGGTCCTCTCTTTATGGTATCATCAATTAATATCAATGTCTAAATGTTGCTGGTGAAATTTTAATCATTCTTTGCTTATGATTGACAGGAATGGGTAGAAGATGGAAACAAAAAGTTTTTTTTTCCGGGGAAAAAAATTCCGAAGTGGTTCAAGCATCGTACAAGGGGAGGGTCAATGTCTTTCTGGTTTCGTAACAAATTCCCTGCTATTTCTCTTTGTCTTGTTATTGGACATGGGGATGAGAAACATATCAAGGTCAAGTTTAGCCCTCGAGTATGCATCAATGGCAATAAACAGTTGCTTGGCTGCCAGAAAATCTATGAGTTCATGATAGCAACAGATCATGTGCTTTTGCTAAAGTTTGAAGATAACGAGGACAGTGTGTTTTCAGATAATGAGTGGAATCACGTGGAGGTGTCATATGCGGATCATATTACCAACAGTGAGGACTCTATCAGAGAGGTTGCAAGCTATTGCGGAATCCACGTGTTATATGAACAAACACCTGGTCCGAGGAATGTCCAATTCCATCCGCCACCACCAATGGTAAATGTGAGTTTTGATTCAAATTCAATGGAGAGACCACAACAAAGAGTCAAGGTTAAATTTTCTTCTGGATTCTTGTCTTTTACCTCTTTTTTTTAAAAATAAAAAAGGGGAAGGGGGAAAATATTAATTATTATTAATTAAAGTGATATTAATAACCATTTTACAACCGTCTCTAAGGGGATTTGATACAAAATCAAACTCTTACAACTGAGTTGATACTTGTGGACAAATTCAAGGTTGCTCCATTCTGGATTCATATTCAATTCATCTGCTTTTTTTCTTTCCTTTTTCCAGATTGTAACAGAGAAACCCCCGAAAGATCTGAATATGGTGTTATCTTTGACGCAACCTCAACTTAATGATGGAGAAAAGGGCCTAGCCCCTCAACCAATAATTCCAATTAAGAGTCCTTTGGCGGATGTCATAGGAGAAACTTCAAAAAATGTTAGAGAGGATGAAGAAGCTGATGCTATTACAATCCAAAATGACCATCCTCGCATTGGAAGACGTCATGAGCGTGATGCTGTCCAACTGGAATCAGTATCCTCTTACGAAATTCAATCCGAAGAGTCTACTTTCAACACTAAAGATTCTGACTCAGATGACCCCTTCGACCGTGTTGGTAGAAAACTCTCTATTAGTGGCCTGGAAGCCATATCTCCTGGTACGAAATCTAAAGAGTTTTCTTCCAACATTAAAGGGTCACACTCAGATTATGTCATCAACTTAGTTGATAGAAAACCCTCCGTTAATGGCCATGTAACCATATCTTCTAAGGCTGATTCTCTTGGATCAATCAAAGAGGCTATCAATGCCTTGGAGCTGTTAATGGTTAAGGACTTATCTGAAGTCTCTAATGATCCTGCTACACAGTTTGGACTTCATCAGCTATTGGATGTATTGAGTAGAAGGACTGTTGAGGTGCAAGAGGCTCTTGGAGAGTTCAAAAGAAAGGCAGTGACATCTTGCCAAGAATTCCAATCAACTGTTGAGTCTGTGAACAAACTAAAGAGTAATGAAAAGCATTTAGAAAGAATTCAGCAGGAGACTATCACAAGTAAGGGTCGACGGAATGATCTCAAAAACTCAATAAAAGAGATTTCTTTGGCCATCAAGGCTGAAAATAAGAGGAAGTCAGAGCTGGAGGAAGAAATTTCTAATTTAAAAGAACAGTTAGATGCCAAAAAAAGAGACCATGATCAACTTGTATTGAATCTCAAGAATAAGGAAGAAACACTCTCAACATATTCAATCAATTGTGCTTCTCTGAACAATCAAGCTCAAAAGCTATTAGAAGAAGTGGATGTTCTACTTGCTGCTAAAGATGAGGGTGAAGCTGCTGAAGTAAAGCAGAATAGGCTCAAGTCAACCTGGTCCTCTGACATAACTCTGCAGATTAGTAAAATAAAGCATAACATTTTTGGTTCAGTTACAACAAATGTTGATGTCTAATATAACCTAAGAAGAACTAAATCGAAAACTTTTACAAACTTAAAGGACTTATTTGTGACCAAAATAAATTAAAGGACCAATCTGTTACAAACCTCAAACTTAAAGAACTTATGTGTGACTAAAATAACTTAAAGGATCAATATGTTACAAATCTCAAACTTAAAGGACCCATGGAGTAATTTAGCCTATTTTCTAAGGGTATATGTTTAAATCTCGTTGTTGATATGAGAATTTTGTAGATAAAATATATTTAAGTATTTTTAGAAATAATCGGCTCTTAGATTGGAGAATGGGTTTTTAAAAAAAAAATGTTATAAGTATTCTTTAAAAACCTTGAGACTTTCTTTGACCTAATGAGACCGAAGCTCATTAAATAAACTATTTACTATTAAAAGATTATGGGTAGGAAAGGAGAAGGTGAGGGAAATAAGGTGGAGGGGGATACGGGTGTTGACATGGTGGTCATTAATGCTAACGAATACACATGCAAGAAGAAGCATATCCTTCGAATCATAATGCAGTTATGACAGATCTCATATGGCATAAGAATGTTTTGTTGAAGGTGTCTTTATTTGCTTGGCGACTATTGCGTAATAGATTGTCTACAAAGGACAATTTATTCAAACGACATGCCATTTCCCATGCCTCTAAACTATGTGTTACCGGGTGTGGTAGTATGGAATCAGCTCATCATTTGTTTTTGGATTGTTCTTTTTTCTGCTCATTATGGCATCTCATGCGCAGTTGGCTTGGTTTATGCTCGGTTGATCCCAATGGTATTTCCGATCATCTTGTGCAGTTTGGTCACCTAGCAGGTGCTTCTAAATCGCGGCGTTCAGTGGTCTTGACAATTTGGTTTGCATGCTCATGGGTAATTTGAAAAGAAAGAAACAACTGAATCGTTAATCATAAAGAAAGCCCTTTACATCAACTCTTAGATTTTATTAAGCAGCTTTCTTTTTGGTGGCTCAAGGCAAAGTTCATAAATTTTGCTTGATGTTACATGCTTGGTGGCTTAGCCCATTTATGTGTTTAGGCATTGGCTAAGTGTTGTGTTGTTCTTTCTCTCTGTTCGTGTGATTTTGTACTTTGTCAACTGATTATTTTTGTTGTATTATTCTTTAGTACGTCTTTGCTATGAAGAAGAATACACTTTTGTGGTAATGAAATTCATTTTGGTTTCTTAAAAAAATATTATTAAAAGAAATACTAATGCATAGGACTGAATGAAATTAGGAAACAAAGTACATAATTGCACATATGAATATATAGAATTCTCCTTCCCCGCTCTTTAGCACAAACAGAGACAAATATATTTGTATTTCAAGCACAAGATTTGCTTTATTTCATTTATTAATACATCTTATCTGAAAATAAAGAGAGAGCATCTGCATGGACAGGTAATAGAATCTCACTTTTTCTTTTTCTTTTTTCATAAGAAAACGGGTGCTCAAAACAACTACATCAATATAACCATTTGCTACAGGCATGCACAACTGTACAAACTTAGTATTTCAATAACGAACTAGTTACAAACCCGTGCTTCGCACGGGTTCAGTAACGTTTTCGATAAAATATGAATCGTGACGGTATGTGAGACATAGTAATCTGGTATGAAGAGGATTTATATATCTAATAAGATGTAGGTATATACACCATGTATTTACGCCAGTAGTTCAGCAAAAATATATAATCATCTAAAAATTATTAGTTTACAGCATGGGAAGTTTACGTAATATTTTTGAAAAAACAAACTGGAACTATTAAAGGAACCAAAGGAGAGGAGCAACGACATCAAGTTGCAAGGCATTAGGTATACGGACCACAAAGCGCTCGTCTACAACCATCGAGTCAGAGTACCCTCCATATGTGATGCTTCCATCACTATATTTAGCACCAAATGTGAGTATAAATTTTGTGCAGTAATT
>Ga0228711_1005144_pt1 | contig 19973 bp, 10 predicted proteins | sample MedpolnodulmetaG_2_FD_177996 | JGI IMG/M metagenome (GOLD analysis project Ga0228711, IMG submission 177996) | Root nodule microbial communities from Medicago polymorpha collected in Santa Monica, California, United States - brown nodules | ecosystem: Host-associated > Plants > Roots > Nodule... | reverse complement strand
TTTTTTTTTTTTTTTTTATTACTCCCTCTTTGATTCTTCCGTGGCCTGCAATTTACGGTATATATTTTAACGATGATGATTCTTTCCCTTACACATTATTTTCCGCTTTTTGTTTATAGGTTTAGATCTGTTTCTTGCTTCGTGGGTTTTCTCGGTTCACGCCACTTGATTCTTATAGTTTTGTGTTTTTAAATCCTTTGAATGGGGTTTTATTTTTTTCTTGTTCTGTTTTTCAACGTCACAGATCTTGTTCCAACATATGATTATATTTGGTTGGTAAAGTTTGTTTTTTGTTGTGTAATTTAGAGTGGAATTTTTGTCCGTAGTTAGTTTCATAGTACTTAACTTGGTTTTTTATGCTGTGTCTTTTTGATGTTTTTGAAGTATTAATTACTTAGTTTGTTAATTGTTGTGATCACGTGGTTGATTGATTTTGGATCTAATGTATATTATTGATATTTTGGTGTAATTAAATTTTCATAGGTTGTTTGTTTTGTTTTGATCAATGGTTTAAGGTGGTTTAAGATTTTACATGTTTTTGTTTTTGCAGGTTCCCGCTACTTTATTTGAAGTGATAGACTAAGGATAGTGGAACAAGTATTTTAAAAGATCGAACAGATCTCGAACGAAATGTTTTAAGAATAGTTTATTCGCTGCTGGAATTTTTTGTTAACTTCAATATTTTTATTGAGGATTTGTTGCTATTGAATCATCATAACTGAAGTAGTTTGAAAGAAAGTTTTTGACTTGTGAGTGTTCTTATAGCGAAGATTGGAATCATGCCCATCTCAGGCCGTGAAGAGGTGTTTATTTCCTTTCTGATTGATTTACAGCTAACTACGATTGATTGATTGATTAGAGAACCATGACAATTTGTTCTATTTTGGATATTGATTACTTGATCTTATATTGACAGAGTGGGATAAAGTCCTTTGCTGGGCAGTTTAGTGATTTAGTTGCAGGTGTGCCAATCAAGAAAAGGAGGTACCCGCCTTTGATTCGGTCTCCTTCACCTCCTCGTACGGAAGAAACTGAGTTGCAACAAAAAGAAAATTCAAGCACTTCTCAAGGATCAACTCTATCAAATGTCAGTATTGCAGGTGCACCTATCAAGAAAAGGAGGTTCCCTCCTTCACTTCAAGCTTCTTTGGAAGAGGCTTCGGTTCAGGAAAAAAGTCATGCTTTGCGAAAGGAACATTCAACCACATCATTGGGTTCAACCCTTTCTACCAGTTCTGCTGGGTTATCTGATACCATTGGAAACCCGGTAATTGAAAAAAATAAATCAAGTTCTGATGTTACCAATGTCGACATGGTGCAAAAAAGTTCTTTGCTTATGCCCAAGCGGGAGGAATCAAACCCTACTCTGGATGTTGTGAGTAGCAAAGAAAAGGTGATGCTCAATGAAGGTAATGAGAAAAATTCAGGATCCCAAACAATTAAGGCAAATCCTGAACTCTTATTAGCTGCAAAAGATGGTCTAGCACTTAGCATTGGAGCGGATGTGAGTAAACAAATTGTTCAAGACACAGTTAAGCAAGAGAGTCCTATAGTTCCTGGAAGTACTACTTTATCTTTAAGCATGAAGAAACACTTGTTTTCGTCTGTTACAAATCCGGATATTAATAAGATACAACCCAATATGGAGAAAGGAGAACCTGTCTCATTAGAATTATCTTTAAGCAAGGAGGAAAGTAGTACTCACAGTTCAAATACCGATGCTAAAAGTGATAGTGACACTACTCGTGTTCATTCTAGCAGGGCAAACTGGGATCTGAATACTACAATGGATGCATGGGATGAAGGGAGTGATGCCAGTTCTGTTAAAACTTCTATTGATGGGTTGAATATTAGTCACAGTGCACTTGGTGAGAAACAGTTTATGTGCTCGACTGGGATGACACCACCAACAAGTGTTGTGTCTGTAAATCAAACACGCAAAGAGAGACAGAACAAAGCTTTCATTACTTCAACTGGTCTGTACGGACAGCAGTATAAATGTGTGGATCCACGTAATCTATGTCTTTTGCCTTTTGTTCAGAAGCATGTCGAGGAGCCCTCTAGAGTATCTGTTAAACTAAATTCAGGTGTTGCTGCTCCTATTGTTAGTTTGCCAAGTCTGGCAGCTACTGCTGGTGATGCAAATACTTCTAGTGTTAGGTTGGTAAAGCCAGAACCGTATGATGAGAACTTGAAAAAGAATTTGAAAGAAGCCAATGCCCGTCTCGTAGGTTCATTAGATAGTGTTGCTGTAAAAAAAGAATTTATTCAGCATTCAATTATCAAGCCATCAAATGTTGATTCTACATTCATTAAATCTGAACCAAGTCATGAGGGTAGTCAAGAAAGATCCAAAACAGCTGAGAGTACTACAACAAATCAGTTGGGTGAAGTGTTGCCTCAAATGTCATTATGTTCATCTTCTATGACAGTCCCAGTCATGTTGAATTCAACACAAGTTTTTGCAGAGGCAGTTCATCCTGTTGTGAAACCTGTGTGTACAGCAGTATTAACTACTGGTAAAAATATAGTAGGTCAACTGGAAAATTATAGTTGTGCTAAAGGAGTCAATGTTGAGAAAGTATGTGACGCAGTTTCCTCAAATTCTGAGCAGGTTCCGCTGGTAACAGTTGCTATTTCTAATCCTATGGTTACTCCTAGCTTGAAATATTCTTCTATTGTAACCAAGAAAGAAGTTGCCGATGAACATGATGGTTGCAGATTGAAACTCATGAATGAGCCTACTGATGCACGAGACAGTGGTGTAGGCAGTGTTAGCGATGAAGAAAAGATAACCTTGTCAACTGATTTGTTGGAAGATGATTCTTTTGGTTCTGGTCTCGAGTCCGATGAAAACCATGCTGTAACTGTTGCTGTAGACACTGAGCGATTCATTGAAGATGATGATTATGAGGATGGTGAGGTTCGAGAGCCACTGGAACCTTCCAAAGTGGAGGATACCATATGCGAGGTAAGAGAAACAGAACATCCTGACTCAAGTAATTATGATAATAAACCAGTGGAGAAAGGAGTGGTGGTGAGTAGTGATTATCCCACTTCATCTCGTGTGGTAGAAAATGACAATACAACTGTAATCCACAATGAAATAGTTAGTAAAGATGACGTGGACATTCAAATGAATGAGAAACCTGGTGAAGTCATTGATAAAAATGTGTGTGTGCACGAGCCAATGGATGGTGAAAAATCTGATATTGCTGCTGATAAGAGACCGGTTAATGTTTCACAAGGGAAACCATTAGATCTTTTAGAAAGAATAATTGTCTCTGAAGCTCAGGAGACTGAACAATCTTCCAAGCAAGCCACTGATGGAAGACATGTGATAGATGTCCCATGTGCTGATGAGGTTGTGAAAACAACTGACACTGTTAGAGAAACTGACTTAGATTTTTCGAAGATGGAAGGATCTGCTAATACTGAAGATATAACCAAAGATGTTACTAACAGTAGCAATCAAGGAAGAATCATAGATCTGTCACGAGCTGCCAGTTCGTCATCCCCTAGTAAAACTAGGCCTATTTCAGGCAGATCGCTGCCAACTCGAGCTGGAAGAGATGTATTTCCTGACACACTTGATGGTGACAAGTTATACAGAGGAAGGTAAGCTTTTTAGTCCTATCTATACTACTACTATTTTCTCTCTATTAGCTTTTTAGTCCTATATATATACTACTACCATTTTGCCCTTATTGAGTTGTATTCAGTTGCTTAAGTGTTCCCTTTCCCTGCTTTGATTTTCAGGGATGAAGTTTACATTGATGCTCCCCACAGATTTTCAAGAGAGAGACATCAAGACATGTCCACTAGAAATTCTAGATTGAATTTTGGGCGTGGTAGAGGAAGAGTTAATAGCCGAGGTCGTGGTGACTGGGAATCTGAGCGTGAATATTCTGGTGAATTTTACAATGGTCCAAATCAACAGTACCGTGGCGCAAGGTCAAAATATTCATCTGCTATTGCTGATACTGATCTGGAGTACAATAATGCTGGATCTGATGATTCATATGTTAATGGTCGGTTAGGTAGAAAGCCATTGAATGATGGCTCATATATTGCACCAAGAAGGAGGTCACCAGGAGGAGGAAGAGATGGCATTCAAATGGGTCATAGGAATCAAAGACCTGTTAGTCCTAATAGTAGATGTATTGGAGGGGATGGTTCAGAGTTAGGTGGCATGAGGCATAGTGAGAAATTTATAAGAGGTTTTAATGATGATACTCTAGATTCTGTGTATACACGTCCCCAACAATTTGAGGGAATGGATGGTCGGTTTTCAAGAGGAAGAGGAAGGGGTAGGAATTTTTCTTCCATGCAGAGAAGGGGTGGTCTTTCTCGAATGCGTTCAAAATCACCCATCAGATCTAGGAGTCGTTCACCTGGTCAGTGGACATCTCCTAGAAGGAGGTCCCCCAGAAGAAGATCTCCAGATGGTTTTGGTGGACATCCTGAAATCACTCATAGAAGATCACCATTATACAGGGTTGACAGAATGAGATCCCCTGATCGACCTGTTTTCACTGGGGAGAGAGTGGTGAGGAGACATGGCTCGCCTCAATTTATATCACGACCCTCTAATGATATGAGGGACATTGACTCTGCAAGGGACCATGGTCATCCAAGGTCTGTCATTTCCAATAGAAGTCCATCTGGTAGAATTTTAATCAGAAACAGAAGATTTGATGTTGTAGATCCCCGAGATCGATCTGATAATGATGATGAATACTTTGGTAGTGGAGGGCCTATGCATTCTGGTAGGATGGTTAACATTAACAATGGTGAAGGAAATGGTGAGGAGAGGAGGAGGTTTGGTGAAAGAAGAGGTCCTGTGCGTTCTTTCAGACCTCCTTATAACAATGGTAATAACAATGTGGGTGAGAACTTTCATCTAAATGCTGAAGACGGACCTAGACATTATAGATTCTGTTCAGATGATTCAGATTTTCATGAGAGGGGCAATAACTTGAGGGAAAGGGACTTTGATAGAAGGATCAAGGGTAGGAACGGAAATGGGCCACCTAGAAGAACAAGAAACATGGATGAGCAGGAAGATAATTTCAGACATGGTGGACAAGTTTGGAGTGATGACAGTTTTGATGATATTTCCAGAGTGAAAAGGAAAAGATTTTGAATGATTTCCCCTTAATCTGAATAGTCTTCTGCTGGAGGACATTGGAATTTGTATTTTGCAGTTTTTCATCTACAAGATTAGACTTAGTTTTTAGTAATAAGTTAATCAGTTATTATTATTCCTTGCTGCATAGCTTTAGCTTAAGTGGTGCAAAAAAAAAAAATGAAGTTCTGGTTGTAAAAGCAGCGTTCATGAAAGTGCGAGCAGATTGTTGTCTTGTCAAGGAAAGGAATTTGAAAACGAAAGTTGCTCTGAACAAGTAAAAATTTAGTTGGGGCTTCGGTATGGGACCAAACTCTTGCTATCTAGAAACTGAACCTATAAACAAAATGGCAAGGGTGGGTGGTGTGATTGAAGAGAAGCTATACCTGTTTCTAATAATTTAGTACTTATTTATTGGAGTGCTGTGCTGTTGGTTCTTTCTGGTTTCCTACCAACATTTAATCATTCAACTAACCGATTGTCATTGCTATGACTTGGTCAGTTTTGACCCTCAAATGAATAGACCCACTAAATTAAAATAAAGCAACTTAAAAACGAGTGAATGCAGAAAAGTAAACAGATGTGGAAAAATCTCATTGATTGACTTGTCTTATACTTCTATTTTAGACTTAAAATGGGGATAAATAACGAATTAATTCCATAGAAAAATCCATTGATGACTTTTGTATTGTAGTTTAAATTTGGGTGAAGATGGGAAATGTACAAACTTTTAATTAATTAAAACCTTGACTAACGTGAATTGACATGTTATAATGTAAATTTCCACAGGATGCCGGCCAGGATCTTTCGAGGTAATTAGCATAATTTTGCGGCTGTCAAAAATGTTAATGAAATCCCATATCGTAAGCCATGACAATCGAGTGACACTGACTTTGTATTATAACACAATGATTACAAGGAAGTAGATGTTGAAGACTTATCCTTAATGACACAGACTGTAATGTCTTTGCGTGATGTTAAAGCTTCCCTATTTCTAGTTAGCTTAGCTATATATACCATAGTAACGGCAATGTCAGAGCCATCAATGTAATCTGTAAATACTAATCAACGATCAAAGTCTAGTCTGCATTTTCATTTTTGTCGTCATTCTACGTTAAATGTTTGTAATTTACTCATTTGTTTTTTTTTAGGTTTAGTGAATCTGGTTAAGTCATAAAATGTTTTTCGACCAAAAAAAATAATCACAAAATGCTTGTATTCTTACTCTTTAACACAATAAAGTGCTTACATGGTTGTTTTGGTAGTTAAATGAAAAGTCTAAATAAAAAAAATGATTTTTTAATTTATTTTGTATTATAAGAAAAAATATCCTTGAAAATGAACCTAGAAGTTCAAAGAAACTGATTTGGCCTTCATCAAATTGAAAAAAAGTTACAAAAATAACTTTTGATATGAATTTTTCACACCCCCTCTTAGAAGTGTAACATCCAAATCGATCCAAAATAAAATTGCGCAAAATTGAACTGTATACATAAATAAAAATACTTAGTTTTTTTTTCAATTCCTATTAATTAACTTTAATTATGTTATAGTCTGCATCAAATCTATGAGTTTACCATGTCCTTATAATATTAAGTTTAATAGTTTTTTTTTTTTGCAAAATTGAAATTTGAATATCCTAAAACCTGATTCCAACTAAATTGCATAAAATTCCTTAAAAAAAACTAAATCGCATAAAATTGGAGCAGATCGATTTTTTTAGAAATCGTACAATCCAAAATATGTATTTGCATTTTTGGATTGGATATTTTTATCTCATAACTGATCCAAACTACACTACGAGATACCCATATCCCACCCCCACAAAGGAAAATCAATTCTAACACTCTACTAGTATAAGTGCTTATAGAATTGTTTGGGAGATAAAATCATAAGAGCTTGTGAGATCCCAAGAGTTGTTTTTCATAAGCTCCCTAAAGAAGCTTACAACATTATAAAGACACGGAGTTTTTGCAAGTTGAAACACGCACCCCCACATGATATTGTCCCTGTTAAAATATGTTTTCCCTGATCTTTGCTATTGATTTGCTTGTTTGTTCCTGTGATTTATGTTGCTTTTCAATTTTTCTTTCCTTTACAAATGTTTGTAGTAGAAGAAAAAAACTTACTGTTAGATAGCAAATTAATTTGGAAACACTAGTTAATTCAAAAATATTATGCTTTAGGATTTACCAACCATTGAGACAACGAAAAATGCTTACATCACAAAATCGATCCATTTCCAAACTCCTATTTTTGCATCCTTCCCAATATCATCTTATTGCTTGAAGAAAATCATCGTCAATGATTTTCTCTTAGCATAAGTAATGACTCCCAAAATCATGGTGCAAATTATTTATTAAAGACAAAACTTACACATATTTTTTAATGTGTTTTTCGTATGACTTTTTAACATAAAATTCGCTTTTTATGTTGATAACAAACTTTAGGAAAATTATGAAATTAAAGAAGTCATAGTTAGTTAAGTTAAGAATATGAAAAACATATAAGTTTTGTCCTTTATGAAATTGTGGTTTAAAGAATCCAGGTAAAGCTTTGACATTAACACGACATGAATAAATTCAAGAGATTCCTCTCGGAAATAATAATCATTGTCATGTGTTTGTGTTTGACTCAAACATGTTTTTTTTTTCTCTTCAACAAAAACTAGTTTTCATGATCATAATTTTTATTGCCGTAAAAAAATTCAAATTCTTATTTCTCTTATTTGTCCGGCTGTACAAAAGATGATGGCGGGGAGTTATGTTAAGAATACGAAAAACATATAAGTTTCTCTTATTCGGTTCAAGAACCATGCACACCCCTAGCGGGGACATGGTATATTGAGGTTTTGACCCGTGAGTCTAAGCACTCTCATTATACGATTTGCTAGTTTGTACATTGAATTATATTTTTCATCTTTCTGACTCGATTGATTCCATGTACTTTGTCAAATTAAGATTAAACAGACCTATTTGCCATTGAGAAAGCTGTATTTCATATTGAGTGTTAATTTAAAGCAACATTAATAAGTTGAATTCCAATTTATATGAATTGTTCAAATATATTATAGAGAAACGTTCTTCCAATGCTGCTTGCGGCATTTACAGGTCAAAGGCGTGGAACAAGAATTGGATGCCGAGGATGAGGAAGCGACGTTAAGTGGAAAAATGGAGTAGTCGATCTCATTTTTTGTCTATAATTGCGACATGTGTTTAATCTTTACATTTCACACTCAACAGAGACGTCAAAGTATAAGAGCAGTACACGATGAAGACAAAAAATAGTGTATACAAAAAATAATATTTAATAAATTGTTAGTTGGGTACATTGTAGTATGACATGAAATTGTAAGAGCTAGCTAGATCTCACCGGCATAGTATGAAGGTAGTAGGTAACAGTATAACACAATGTCCAATGCATAGAGATGGCATATATGGTACCCTTTTTCAGCCTGCATTGCTATGGTCCTTGGTCTTTCCTTCTCAATCAAGGTTCCTAGAAAATTACAAGGCATTATTTGCCTATTGGCATGCTCTACATTTGATTATAGCTTATAATCTTGGAAACTTCTTGTTTTTACTAGGCCAAAGTCATTCATGCTTTTCAAACTATAATGGACCTCTTTTTATATGTTGAAGTTCTATTGAACAACAAGCTACGTAAAGATAATTAGGTGATTTACATCAAGAGCAATATTGTCAAACTTGCGATTCTACATTTCTACTTATAACCCAATGATGTCAAGTTTAAATTCTTAAAAATAAGCAACAGATTTAGTAAAATACAACTTAAAGCCCAGCTGCGCAAGGATGGGAAGAATCGTTGGATCCCACCTTCAACCTCGTGATCCCATATATATTTTGACATTCCATTCCTAGGTGTAGCACAGCACGGAAACATGGTTGAGGATCGTAAAATTGCAAATGATTCTACGAGCACCCTCGCGATCCTGACGACATGATCAAGAGCAAGTTTTACAATGGAGTTTCAGTGTGGATGTGGATTTAAACGTGCATAACTTATTAATTTATCTGTGCTTGTGTGTGACTTATGTAACAATGCAAAGTGGAGTATTAAATTATACATTTCGAATCATTTGTTTTGGTAATAGGATCGGTCTGTTATAGATGTTGAGGATGTTTTTTTAACTTACTATTGACGTTTAGAGATTGACTCCATTTGTGTGATTTCAGTGTCAATCTCAGTTAAAGGCTCTTTATGCTGAAGGGATTGGCGGGTCGTATATGGAATTTGCTGCTTAAAACTTGCTTTGTGTTATAATGCATTCAAATAATTACAGAGAACTCCTATCATTAATGGACAGGTAAGCTCTGTGTTACAATGCTTACATAACTCTTCTGTCTTCAAAATTCTTGTAGAACCCTTATTATGTATCTCAGAATTTTGGGCTATTATTAATGCCGTAATGTTTTCTGGGATTTTTAAATTTTCTAGTAGCTCTTGAGGAGTTGGGTCCCATAAATATGCATTATCTTAATTCACAAGATCTTCAATTTTGAATAAAGTGTTGTTTGACATTATCAGCCTAGTGAAGCGTTAATGTCCCTCTTCTGGTGTATAACCGACTGGTTTATTGAGAAATCTTGCGTCAGAGTTAAAAATAAATGTTCTGTCACACATATTTTATCATGAAAGTATTATTGATAACTGGTGGTTTGAAAATTTATTGCAATTATGTCTAGGTAAGATTAGTTTGGTAGCAATAGTAGGGGTTCTTAAGGCTCAAATTTATGGCTGTATGGGTGAAAATTACTGATTCAATGTTCACATCTGACAAACAAGATAGAGAATTGGATGGAACTAACTAAGTCTTTCAATGACTACACATTGAAATTTTACTTGGAGTTATTATATGGGTTAATGGTCTCAGTCATTATTTTTGTATCAATTATTATGTCGGAATGCTTCCAATGTTAATGTCTAATGTTGTCTTTGCTAGGTTATCTGACGAAGCAAGGAAGGGTGAAGCTGTAAAACATGCCTTGTCAGTTCGTGCAGCTGTAACTTTGGGAAATTACTGTATGTTGCATTCTTTAGATTGTACAAAGCAGCTCCTAAATTAGACTCTGTTTGGTTCTGCGGCAAGATTTCCACGTTAAGGTAGAACCTCCGTTTTGTAGCTTCTTGAAATCACAACAGTTTTGCCTCAGTAAACCCGCAGACGTGCATCTCTTGCCACGAAACGTGCAACCAAACACACACTTAAACACCTCCCTTATAGAGTGAGTATTGAAAACATTTTTTTACATATAGCTAGTTAGTTGGTAACATATATTTCAAGGGAGACGAACGCAAATGACGCATCTAATTTCCACAGATCTCTATGTTGAAAAGATGTGTTATAAAGTTGTGACCTGCATGTCCGATCATATCGGCCAACCATACCAATTTCTTACTTCTTTCAGGTTCTTGGATTCTCTACGGGCATTTCCAAAAATGAAGCGAACGATAGGAAAGAGGCCGCTGCTTTGAAAGAGTGATTAAAATGGTTGAAAGCGGACGATGCCAACATAATCCCACTCATTGTATTAGCAGAGCAGTATGTTTTAGTATAAGCTGAGTTTTTGTTCCCATCCTGTAATCTCAACTGCATTTGACTGAATCATTCATAGTTTATAATCACATTATTTAAAAACATAAAAACAAAACAATTAATAAATTGAAGCTCAACAATATACATTAACAAGTAAAGTAACATAGTTTTTGAAGTGAAAATGCTGAAACATTAATTAATTAGTTGAAGAAGAATTATCAGGCCAAACACTGATTTTCTCCTTCTCTAACTTAACATAGATAGCAGTAACAGCAGCCATAAAATATAACTGAATAATCACAGTCCCAGGTGTGTGATAATTGAGAACACCTTTCCCAGTAGCAAGCTCCACCAGCAACAGTGCCGTTAATCCAAGTAACGCAATTCTACCATTCAATCTTTCACTGTATCTGCTAAATCCTAACTCCACCTTCAACCCACCGGAAACCGGTTCTTTCAGCGCCACTGGCGGAAGATACACGCCGGAACCCGGTTCCGATCCCGATGAAGCCTTATTAGATTTTTTGCCTTTTCGGATTTCAGCTTTCTTGCCGGTGCCTCTCTTGTTACGGATACGGAGTTGGTTAATGCGGTCGTCGAAGTCTTCTCCGGTGGCGGTGGGTTCGGGTTCGGATTTGGATGGATCCGAACCGGAGGGTGGTGTTTGAGGTTCGGTGGCTCGTGTGTTGAAGAGAAGAAAGGGTCTGCGGAGAAGAGATTTGGAAGAAGAAAGTGGAAATGGGTTTGAGAGTTGAACAGAAGCTGTTGCTAAGTTCGCCATTTTTCCTTCTCCTTTCTCACTCTCACGTCTTTCTTTTTGGATAATACACTTTTCTTTCTTTTTTGTGCCTTCCACTCAAAAATCAAATACTTTATTTTTAAAAACTAAAAAATAAACCATGTTCAGTAATGTTTAACGTACATAAAACAATACAAATTCAAAATAGATAAAAATAAAATGATAAATTTACCAACAAACTCCCCGCAACTATATATCACATAAAACTCATTCATCTTTAAAATATATATTATGTCTTTAGATCTGTAATATTTATGGCGTCAAAGTTATTGATTATATTTATGTAATCAAAACTAATCTTTTTTAATTTGAATCAAATAAACACGCATTAAAACGAAAAATAAATATCATATATTTCTATCTTACAAAACAAATAAAGTTGTGGAAAAACGACAAAATCACAAAAAAAAGTGACAACTATGGTACCCATGAAAGAATGGTAGGTAATTTACCTCAACCAAGGAAGATTCATCTTTTTAGCTGATATCCATGAACTATCTTGACCCCACCAATAAATTGTTCATTTTCATTGGTTGATGGGTAAATTATCCACCATTATTCAAAGGTAATTTAGAAAAAACCCAAAAGTAAACGAAATAAAAATAAAAAATATGTGAAAATCGAACAGCTCCAACTAAGTATGAGAGAATCAGGTTTTTTCCGGTTTCTTCACTGGTCCAACTGTTGCATGAATTAAAAAAACAGTGTTTTGACATGGAATTGCCAGCGAGGTTACTGGATTTCTAGTTTTCTGGAAGAGAACAACATATCTACCAAATTTCCCATGAATCTCTCACCTTTAATGGAAGATCTTGATAACCAATTTAGCATGTGGGTCACTAATTTTATGTCAAAGTTTTGATTTTTAAAGTATTTTTTTAAGAAAGGAATGATTTTTAAAGTTAAAATTCAATCAATTGATTTTATTTTAGTTTTGGTTTCTGACTTTTTGGTGATATTTAGAGGATTGTAATGGAACACAATCTCTCAAATATTCTTTGCTTTTCAATCAAAACTATGGGTGGATAAATAATTGTAGAATTCAATTATTTTCAAGAAAAATGGAGATTTCAGTTTTTTCTATAAAATTTGCAGATTGCTTTGAGTTTATTATGTATGGCAATATCTTCCAGAGAAGCGGCTGCTGTATTTAATTAATTTACAGGAGGAAAAGAATCATGGAGAAAAAGGAGGATGGAAGTAGAGGGAAAATGTTTGGGTGTATTTGGCTTTGGTGTTATTGATGGTTACTTCTCGTTAAGTTTTATTCATACCTTTAGTTTATTTTATTTTATTTTTGTTAAATTATTTAGTGGCTAGAATTCACCATTTTCAAAGTGAATAAGTAGAGTAATTAAAATAAATCATTTAAATAAAAGAATAAATGATTAAAAAATAGACAAAAATAAAGGCACCAATAACACCAAACACAAACACACCTAAATGTATTTTATAATCATAAAATTCTTTATACCTTGCAAAGAAAAAGATATTCATATGTCAGTCTAGACTCCATCATCATTAACTTAATAGTATTTTTTTTTTGTGTACAAGTCTTAATAGTATTATTGCCGGTGAATCATATAATGTTTTCTATATGTCTAATTATTTTTTAACAAACAAAAATTCGATCATTTGTTATAAACTTTGAAGTTTACATTTTCCAATGAAATTGATTCAATAGCATTATGTAAACAATATTATTTAAACATCAAAATATTGACCAGTGAATTTATGTGTTTTTAAAATGTGGGTGAAGTGTAGACAAAAAAAATATAAAAGAGATAACAATAAAACACATAATGTAACATATAATATCAATATTTTGATGTTCAAATAATATTGTTCACACACGGAAAACAGAGTTGATGTCTATTAAAGATTAGAGTTATAAATAGACATGTTAACTTGTGTCTTAAGGGCACATGTTAAAGAACCTAAAAGGAGCAATTTTAACTTTTAAAAAGTTGAATGCACGACTTTTGATACGTATATTTCTATAATGATTTTTTTAACATGTGCCCTTGAAGGCATAAGTTAGCATTTGCCTAAAGATTATGATTAGATAAATTAAAGGATTTGGAAAATGTTACATAGACACTCTTTATTCCCATACACCCTTGTACACCTCATGCATTGGGAAGAGATAAGATGAAATGAAAGAGAAAATGTGCTTGTGTGGGGTCCATATGACCACGTGTCCGATTTTTGTGTGGGTGTCCACGGGTGTATTGCCACTTAAGGATATCTATGTATCATTACTCAAAGGATTTATGGAACAATCACATTGTGTTGCACGCCATTTTCTCATAATAGTTAATACATCCCAACAGAGAGAGAGAAAGAAAAAAAAATTGTACTCAAAGGATTTGATAGATTTATCGGACAATCACATTGTGTTGCACGCCATTTTCTCATAATACATCCCAATAGAGAGAGAGAAAGAAAAAAAAAATTGTACCAAAAAAAAAGAGAGAAAAAAAATAGTTTCCAAAGGAGGAGCACGCCATTCTAGCTTGTGTGTCTTATTCTTTTCGTCTTTTGCTCTCCATTGTTGGCCCATTTGTTCACCCCATCGCATTTGATTTGCCAAAAATTACCAAATCCCAACTAATCAATCATTCAAATGATTAATTAAAAGCTGTATGGTTGCTTATTTTTTGATTTGTATTCGTTCGTTTTGATTTGTGTATGGTTGCTTATTTAGATTTGCTAAAGCAAGAGTAATCATAAAAATAAGATTTTAGCACATGCATACGTTGGATGGAAGAATGGTCTTATATTGATCAGCTAATGTTTATCTCTTAAAAAAATAACAAGATTATGCTAATGTTTTTGGTTCAACTATTTCTTCATGCCCATAAAAATTGTATTAATTTTTTTAGGGGTAAAAAAAAATTGGTATTAATTTGTTAATGTTAGTTTCTGAAGAAAAATGTTTTGGAATGGCAAAGATTCAATCTTTACTTGCACTTGTGTGTCCTTCATAGCTTGTACCCATGTAGATAATTGTGTAGAGTCGCTCTAAATATAACTAGATCAATGCTCTAAATAAGGATTTAGACCGTCCATTTCAAATTCAATGATGACTTCTCATAATTTGTTCAAAAGTGTTTGTTGAGAACAACTGTCAAGGTAACATTTCAATGACCAAAATCGTAAACTTTTTTCTAAAAATGTTTAATTCATGACGTTGATCCAGTTGCGCTCATTTTTTACCCTAGATATCTCACTCATCATGACGCTTATTGAATTGATTGTCAAAGTGTTTGCAGGTACACAACCTCCCTCTAAAGAAGAAGATTGCTACTAACGAAGGTCCACCATTCAACGGTCACTCATCACTACCGACCAAAGATTACATGGTCTGAAAGCATAAAACATAACATGTGAAAATTTTATATTTTTTGAAAAAAATTTTTTGGCACTACCCACATGGTGCGACCAGCCCAATTTGCGTACGTTGCGCAACCTCTGCCCTTTAGTGATCATTAGATTAAGAAGTTCATTGAATTTTATCATACACTACTTATATCATATCTTTTGGTGGCATATGGAACTACCGGCAAGTGAATGTGAATCTTGGGGTTTATTGCATGCTCTACTTTTGATATAGTTTATAATCTTAAAAACATCATTTTCCAATGTAAAGATCGGAATATGGTTCTACCATTGAGGATTATAGGACCGTTTTAGCTAGCTACAATACTTTTCATGTTGGTTTTACTAGGCGGCAAGGCAAACTAATAATTTAGCAAGAGCGTTTGTCTCGTATATAATATCGTCGCAAATCGCAATGACTTTCTTTTTGACAAAAAATCGCAATGACTTCTATTTTCCATTTGATTTGATAGTATTTTGAATTTTACTAATAAATCTAGTTAACTTGGTTGGAGTAAAAAAAAATGCTTGCATAAGAAAAATAGTGTGAAAGGGAAATTAATGCGATAAACCGGGGCTTATGCTCCATTTAGTATGGCTCCATTTAGTCCATTTAGGGTTATAGATGCAAGACAAGTGGCAAAATAACATCTAAAGGCTGATATTTTTTTTTGAATAAATCCAAAGGCTGATATTTAATTATTTATTAAAAAATAATAATAACAAATCTGATACACTCATCTTTTCTTCCGTCACGCTCCCCTTTTCTCACCACACAACTATTCTTCCATCTTCCTCTCATGGCAGCCGCTGCCCACCTCCGCCTCGTCGCCACCCATCGTCGTCGTCTCCCCCAATTACATCGTTACCAAGTTTTGGATTTTTCTTTACGGTTTTTCTGTTCAGATTTACTGTATTTTTTTCTTTTACGCTATATTTATCATTTTTGGCAACCAACTCTATTATTATTTAACTTAAATATATTTTATCAAAAAAAATATAAAATACATAAAACAAATATTTTGTCAAAAAGTAGTTGGTTTAATGATCTTATTTATTATTTTTTAAATTAATATATAGAAAAAATATTTATTTAAATTAAATAATATATCTATATTTAATATTGATATACACATACATTCAACTATGTTCATTTATTTGTATTTAGCTATGTCCATTTTAGTAATTATACATCCAAAAGCAATTTTGATCAAAACTATCCAAAAAACATTAATTTTGTTTAATCAATTCTACTTTATTGTATCCAAACATAAATCAATTCTCCCAAAATCAATTTTGTCAGAATCAATTCTATCAGAATCAATTCTATCCAAAGTTGAACCAAGTAGGATTCATCAAATATAACTTAAAATTTTACTTTATTCTATTGAGTATTGACGGATGTTTGTCTTAACCAAATTCTAAAATAATCAACTAAATGGGTATTACACTTTTGTACCACAACGTACCCAACACTTGCCAAATAAAAACAGGTTACAAAAGTAATTAAAAAATAATAATAGTAAAATTAACCAAGGATAAACAAATCGAAACATAGACAATATGATGGTGTTGTTCACCTTGATCAACTCCTCTTGTTCTTGCTACCCACCAACAAAGATAAATAGAATAGAATCCTGAAGAAGAAACCCCAAGCCACAGTTACCCACAAACAATTCCACTTGCTCAAATCCGTCACCGCATTTTGCTTCAACAAATCAGTACCAGTTGTCAAACAAGTAGACGCTGTGATTTTCATTCCTAGTGTATCACTCATACTGTCCAACAATTTCAACTTCAATGCATCAGACACTGAAGCAAGAGGTGAGTTATCAAAAATCTGCACCCCTCTCACAAAACACTTAGCTGCATCACTAAACTCGTTCTGTAGAACTGCTTCATATGGGTACTTAACCAATGACATGTAATGGAACCAAATCCAATACCCAGGGATTCTATCCCTATTAATAAAGAACCCACTGAACAATAAGAAATAAGCAAGAATTGCAACCACGATAGTGTAACCCAACATCACATGAGGAACCACACCTGAAAGAAATGAGACGAAAGAGTTCCCGGCCCAAAATGAAGCAAGAATGATAACAAAGTAAAACAAAAAACCTGAGAATCCACCATCAAGCCCCACAGCCCAAAATGTTATACAGGCAAAAGCAAGTGAGAGAAACAACAAAGCAGGCAAAGCAACAAGAGCATGAGAAATCACATAGGACCATCTCCTATAAGCATTGTGAGAGGTTTCTCTCATGAAAATGAACCGTTCTTGAATGAAAACTGGTAGTGCATCTGCGGTGGTGTAGAAAGTAGTTGACATAGCAAAAGCAAAGAATCCAAGCCTCTCTTGTACTCCTTTTGGAGTGTTGTCAAGTTGCCAAAACATTGTTGCAAGAATGAAACCAGTTACCATAACAGCACCCAATCTTATCCCAAATAGTTCAGGCATTCGCCTTGAATTAGTTATTGAACGCTTCGAAAGTGTTAATAACTCAATCCAAAACGGATTTGCATAAGTAGGCACAATTGAGGATGAAGACGAAGATGGTGATGTGGCTATTGCATTTGAATTAGTTGCAGCTGTTGCGCCAGAAACTAGTTTCCCTCTCGAAATGCTGGCGCTGATAGCTTCCTTCAATGATAACGAGGGTGTTGCATTATGTGAAACATCATTGTTGTTGTGAAGTTTAGTCATGCTTTGCCATGATTTGTTGAATTCAACTAAGCTTTTTGTTCCTCCAGGTGAACCTTCTAATTCGCGAATCAGGTCCAACGCGAATTCTGTTCGGTTATCACCTTCAGGTATGGGATGCCCGAATTCTGCAAAGTATGAAGGTAACTGAGATGGTGAACCGCTGTAAACTGTCTGTCCACGCGATAAGAAGATCATACGATCAAGAAGACCTAAGATTCTGTAACTTGGTTGATGAATTGACATGATCACAATGCTTCCACTTTGTGCAATTCTTTGAAGTACTTTCACAACCATGAAAGCGCTTGTAGAATCCAATCCTGAAGTTGGCTCGTCAAGGAAGAGCACTATTGGATCATGAATTATGTCAATTCCTATTGAAACTCGACGCCTTTCTCCACCGGAGACTCCACGGTGACCTTCATCTCCGATAACTGTTTTCGCTGCGTTGCGGAGTCCTAGTTGATCAATTAAAGCTTGAACACGGGCGTTTTTCTTTGATTTTGAGAGTGATCGAGGTAATCGGAATTCAGCTGCAAAGGTGAGTGTTTCTTCCACTGTGAGCATTGGAAAGAGGAGATCATCTTGCATCACATAGGCAGAAATCACCTTAAGAAGACGAGACTCTACCGACTCGCCGTTGAGCTTCACAGTTCCTTTCAATTTTCCTTTTGCGATCCTGTTTGCTAGAGCATCAATCAGAGTTGATTTCCCAGAGCCACTTGCTCCGAGAAACGCCATGATCTCACCGTCACGTGCTTCGCCGGAGATGTCGTTGAGCAGAATTTTACTCCGTGTAAACGCCGTCTCCCCAAGCGCAGGCGTCTCAGCCACCGGAGATGCACGGCGGCGGGAAAATAAGTCGGTGAAACTCATTTTATGACGTATCTTAACACTATAGGTAAGGTTGTTGAAGGAAAGAACAAACGGAAGTGATCGAACCTCCATTCCGTTGAGGTCGAGAGTGTGATGCACCGGCGTCTCGCTGCCATCTCCGATAGCTTCCTTTCGTACATCTCCAACGTGTTTGAGCAGCTGTCCGAGAGTCGGCATATCACCGGCGTCGCGGCGGCGCGTGAAGTCGTCCATTTCCATAAAATCGAAATAAGAATCGGGAACATTTTCAGCTACAATGCGAGCCGACATAGTTTATTGGTTGAGCTAATTTGGTTTAACAGCGTTTGAATAGTAGTAGCATACGGTGGTTGGAGAACCGTGAAGTTATAATGATGGTGTAATAAGAATTTGAATGAGAGAGAACGAGAAAGCAGGTGGTAGGGTTTAATGTGGGTAGGGAAGAGAACAATGAATAATAATGTGCAAGTGTTTGTGTGAATATATAAGTAAGTATTTATGATGAAGTTGAGAGAAAAGAGAGCAATATAATGCAATTAAGATAGGATGCAGTGTATGTATGGTGTGGAAGGGGTAGTTTATGGACGTGGGGCTTGTTTGATATTTATTGTGCGGTTTTGACTTATTTTTTAGGTTTTGATTTTTAGCTGTTATGAGGCGTGAGAGTGGTGACCTAATTCATCAATTACCTATACGTCTCCCTTCCCTTTTTATTTCATTTCCCTTCTTCAACACAAGGCTGTGGGAACATGTGAAGATTTGTTATTGGCACATTCAGGACACATGGGTTACTCTTTTTTTTACTTGTTCTTTCAATTTCATGGGAGTTAGGTTGGGCGTTCATCTACTGTTGCGTAAGCATTGCCCTATAGAATACTACTGTTTATTTCGGTCCAGTCCTATATTTATCAACATTCATTCATTTTATTATTTTAAACAATTTCTTTTCAAAGGGTTAAAGAGCTAATCACTGTTGATGTGAAATTGTCAATTATTTTTCCAAACTGGTCCCTCCTTTTCTATTTTATTAATTTTTTTTAATCCTAGTTTCGAATTATAGTTAATTTCACAAGATAAAACTTCCTACGTGGATAATATAGATAGATTCTAGAAAGGTTCATAAATTTCTTGTCAAGAAAGAAACGTTAAATAAACTTAATTGATTTTTTGTTTAAGAATGTTTTTTTGATAATATGTGCCCATGAAATATACATATAGGAATAACGTTGGAAGACAGCTTGATCATTAACACAGAGATAAGGTTCCCATTTTCTCTACGAACCTACTATTTATTAGATTTTGGAACTGCCTCTAATTGAATTGACTCCTCACCAATCTCAGCCAGCGAAGATAAAGAAGACTCATTTATATGGATTTAAATCTTTCCGTATGTTCTGAATGAATGCAGTAGTTTTTTTTGGTACAAGATTAAATGCTAGTTAAATAAATACTCATACTCACCCATCAAGCATATTCTGCAATTTGCCAAAAAACCATACCTCAAAATTACTACTACTATAGTTAGAGTTTTTTTTTTTTTTTGTACCAA
>Ga0228711_1005142_pt1 | contig 19974 bp, 7 predicted proteins | sample MedpolnodulmetaG_2_FD_177996 | JGI IMG/M metagenome (GOLD analysis project Ga0228711, IMG submission 177996) | Root nodule microbial communities from Medicago polymorpha collected in Santa Monica, California, United States - brown nodules | ecosystem: Host-associated > Plants > Roots > Nodule... | reverse complement strand
TAGCTCAAAAAGGAAATAATATTTAAATAAAACTAAATCAAATCTAAATATAATAAACTCAAATAACATATTAAAAATACTAATTTATCGACTCATCATCTGGGTATCTCAGTTACTTGACATTCATGTGGTATCTTTCTCTCTCAACACAAATATGCTAAAGAGATTATTGAGAAAGCTGCCATGTTATCATGCAAAATAGTCTCTACCGCCGTGAACACTAAAGCAAAACTTAGCGGCCTCTCAGGCAAGCAGTATCATAATCCATCTGAATATATAAGTCTTGCAGATGCATTGTAATATTTAACTTTCACCCGACCTAATATCGGTTATGTCATCCAACAAGTGTGTCTGTTTATGCATGACCCACACACACAACATATGTCTGCCTTGAAGCTAATTATTAGGTACATTAAGGGTACCATTCACCATGGTTTACATCTTTCTCCTTCCTTAGTTGATACCCTCACCACATATAAAAATGCTGACTAGGGAGGGTGCCTAGATACTAGAAGATCTACGTCGAATATTGTGTCTACCTTGAAAATAATTTGATCTCTTGGTCTGTAAAACGGCAGTCAACTTTATCCCACTCTAGTGCTGAAGCAGAGTATTATGGTGTTGCTAATGTTGTTACTGAATTTTGTTGGCTTCGAAACTTGTTGTTAGAAATTCATGTCCAATCATCAAAGTCATTCTCGTCTATTGTGACAACATTAGTGTTGTTTACTTGTCAGGTAATCATATCCAACATCAATGCACAAAACACATTGAAATTGATATCCATTTTGTGCGTGAAAAGGTTGCTAAAGGTCAAGGTTGTGTTCTGCATGTCCCATCTCGCTATCAAATAGCCAACATTTTCACCAAGGGCCTTCCGCTGCAATTATTTGATGGTTTCTGAGATATTCATTATTTGATCGATATCCAATATCAACACACAAAACACATTGAAATTGATATCCATTTTGTACGTGAAAAAGTTGCTAAAGGTCAAGTACGTGTTCTACATGTCTATCTCGCTAACAAATAACCGACATTTTCACCAAGGACCTTTCACTGCAATTATTTGCTAATGATATTGCTGAATCTTGTTGGCTTCGAAACTTGTTTTTAGAATCCAATGTCCGATCATCAAAGTCACTCTTGTCTACTGCGACAACATTAGTGTTGTTTACTTGTCAGGTAATCCTATCCAACATCAACGCACAAAATACATTGAAATCGATATCCATTTTGTGGGTGAAAAGGTTGCTAAAGGTCAAGTACATGTTCTACATGTCTCGTCTCACTACCAAATAGCCGTTATTTTCACCAAGGGCCTTCCGCTGCAATTGTTTGATGGTTTCAAAGATAGTATCAACATTCGCCAACCTCCTATTTCGACTACATGGGTGTATTAGAATATAAAATATTCATTGTATACATTATTAGTATATTGTATATTAGTTAGAGATAATTGAGGCCCAAATTAGAGATAATTAAGGCCCAAGTTATACACATATGGTGCCCAAGACAACATCATTGTATAAATACACGTTACAACATAATGGAAAGGTCAGGGGAAAATAATTCTTTCAAATGTCATTCCTAACTTGCCTTAGATAATGCATAACTATTTCAAATAACACATAACTTGTTCAAATATTACATCAAAATAACATAATAATTCTTTCAAATGTCATTCCTAACTTGCCTTAGATAATGCATAACTATTTCAAATAACACATAACTTGTTCAAATATTACATCAAAATAACATAACTTTCAGTTTGCAATAAACTTGACCAAAAGTGCACAATTAAGCCCAATTCTTACATCAAAATAGCATAACTTTTTGTTTGCAACAAAGGTGACCAAAAGTGCATAATTAAGCCTAGATATTACATCCAAATAACATACCTTGTTCAAATATTATGGATCATATTACATCTAAAAAGAAATAAGCAACAAGTGGCATATCAAATCACATGGGTTGTGATGAAGATAAACCATCCTTCTTTGATTATTGCTTTGTATTTTTAGTTGGTTGGGGTTGTGAAGATGCAACTTTGTCCTTAGCCTTTCTTTTCGTAGTATTGGACTGTTGAGTAGTAGTGTTTTGAGTTGCAGAAGTAGTGTGAGTTGCATAAGTGTGTGTTGTAGCATTGCTTTGAGTTGAGGCTTGTTGAGTAGCAGTAGTGTTTTGAGTTGTTTACTGGTTAGTAGGATTGTTATGTTGACAAATTCAATTGTTCTGATTTAGAGGTGGTGGAGGAGGAGGAAGCTTACAAGTGGCCTTATTATGACCACCATTCTTACACATACTACACTTGATTCCATATGTTTCCCTCCTCATTTGGCTACCATCCCTTTTCATCTATTCTGCTTTTAAACTTCTTTTCTTCTTTGGCCTCCCTGGTTGGCTTTATATGGGAGGTGGTTGGAGATCACAAACTTCTTTCCTGACCTATATGGATTGACCATTAGCAAGATAAATCATATTGCTATAACATGATGTATATTGATCCTTCTTATAGCAATTAGGGGCAAAGGCATTCACATCCATGTTTTGGTTTCTCATGTAAGAAATGGCATGATAGCACGGTAGACCTGTCAATAGTCATTTCTTGCAATCACAAACCATTCTCTCGAGATTCACAAAAAGTGCTCTACAATTGATGCACTGTCAATTTTTATGGTCCAGCACACACTTAAACTTCTATAAATAATTAGTGTGTTGGTCCATTTGCAAAACACACCACAAAGGAATACAAAAGGAATACACTCAATCTGTTTATGGTATGTGTTGATGTTACATTGTCTGGCTTGAAGGATCAACTGAATAAAATTAATGGTCGTCTCAACCACGAAGACGCAATAATGATGGATAATGTTAAGTATCATCATATGTCAATCGATTCAGATGGACACGTACAGTTCACCTTAATGAAGCTCCAGGGCGACGACGACGTGATAACCATGTTCTTTGCATTTGGTCAGTATAGTTAGAAGATACAGATTAAGTTTGGCACTTCTTTGGCGAGATCTTTTCATGATATTCGAAAAAGTTTGATTCAACCCAAGACATACGAAGAAATTAGAGCTTGCATGGAGAACCATATGAGGTTTGTTTGACTGACTCATGATCGTATTTGATTATAATTATGTTGTTACAATTATTATTGTACTATATTGTTGAAATTGTGTTGAATTATGTTGTTGAAGTTGTTATGGTTGAATTATGATGCTGCTGTTGTTGAGATATAATGTGATTTAGTGACACATTTTTCTCTTTTCTTTGTTTTGAACACTTTAAGATTATATAAATAGCCATCACCCTTAATAGGTTATATAATCTGATTAGGGGTAAAATATAGATTTTGGAGGGTGCAGAAGAGGTGTGGAGCGTGGAAAAAGAATTTGTAAACTTCTTTTTATGTCATGATTTTTAGAAATCCCCGCCGTTTGAATTTACCCACCCTGAAAAAATAAGACATTATTCAATTTAATTTATCAATCTAGACATTAAAAAAAATTGCGGTTTTTCCATGTGGATATGTAAATTTGAAGGGGTATGATAAAATTAACTTGATGTAAAAGTAGCTCTCGTAGTTGAGAAGTTAAACCCAACTTTAACTACTGTATCAACAAACTAAATCAAATGTGACAACTCTTTATCTTGCATTAATAAGACATTTTATTTTATAGACAAATATTAATTATTAGTATGAATATTATTTAATAACCCGAGTTTGAATCATAAACCTCCTTTTCAAACTATTTTAATTAAGTGTCGACCTTGCTCAACCACTTGAGTTAGAAATGTTTTATGATTAACTGCTTCAAAGAAAAAAGGACTATTCTTTTGTACAAAGAATGAGGCATAGAAATAGTTACCCTCACTCATGTATGTACTTGAAACCATTTTATTTAGACAATTAAATACAACACTTTATTTGTTAGTCGGAAGATTAAATAATTGAAGGCCGTATATGTAGAAGACATAAGGGTATTTCTATAGTATATAATGAACGAGTGAACTTGGGGCGTTCACGTGTCGGGTGACCCAATCAACCGGATCATCCAACCCAAACTAACTCTCATTTTATCTGGATCCATTTATGTTTGAGTCAAATCCGAATCAACTCATTCAAACACGAAATAATTTGGTTTGAGAAATAAGTTTATGATTTCGATTAGTTTTGATCGGATTGGTAACGAGTTTGATCAAAACTGGTCCAACCCAACCCGAAAACACTCCTAGAGTGAACAATCATGTTGAGTTTTAAATGTGTGAAATTATTATTTTAGTCTCAAGATATATCAAAGTTACAAAAACATGAGTGTGTCCTATGTTAGTAATTTCAATTTCAATAACTAAACTAGTTGGCAAAATACACATTCAAGAACAAATTTAACAAATAAAAGACATATTTGATGATCAAATAGACATGAAATATTTATTTAAAGATGTGTTTATAATTTCGATGATAAAAAAGTTATAATGACACATCACATATTCAAATATCAAAATAACTATTTCCTATATAAAGAATATATCAAGGGCATAACAAAGGAAAAGTAGCATATCTGAAAATAACTCTGGTACTATAAGGTTATTTCGGTTGTAAGAAAAGCTTTATTTCTAATCAACGTAATCAACTAAAAAAATTAGTTATTGTAGTTGCTCGCAAAATATACTCTATTCATAAAAAAAAATATGTGTGGAAGACAAATTTTACTACAATAAAGTACAAAATAGTTTTATGCTCGTGAACATAACTCAGTTGGTAATGGTAGGGACAATACATTGTTATATATAGGGTCGAGTTTCGAATCCTAAACACCCCACTTATTTACCTTAAAAAATAAATTCTTACCACAAGCCTATTTGACAAAAAAATAAAATAAGAAATACACCACGGTTGGTCCTTCTTATATTTTTGTGTCATGCCTTTGTTTTCTTTCCATGCTTTGGATGTTGATTGATGATAAAGGATTTCGTACGTGGATCCTACTCACTCGTCTTTTCTTTTATTTCTCTTCAAAACACACAACCTTAGCCACACTTACTACACTACTTGAAGTCACGTACCTTTCCTTTCCATATTCCTCAAGACACAAACGTCCATATACGTGATGCTCATTTAGTTAAAGGCCCCACAATTTTTAAGGCTTTGAAGGGTTCTACTATATAATATCTCAATCTCTAGTATCTGATTTTGTGCCATAACTTTATATCATGTCCATAGAAGCTTAGCATGTGATGGGGATCAAGTAAGATAAGGGCAGCTTTGTCCAAGTGAGTAGGAACCAAGCACTACATGGCAAAGGGATACACTCAAAATTGAATAAATAATGTTAGCTTGTTTGACTATTTTAGTTTATCTTGATTATTAATAATATGTTGTTAAATTGATGACATATTTTGAGACTAACAGATAATTAATATAATTTCTTGGCAAATGGATTGAATTAACTGGCTAAGCTCCAAGCCTTGTTCTATCAATACAAATCTTATTTATTTGAAATAGTGTAATTAGGATGATATGATTAAACTTTTAAAACTATATACGATATGATTTTTTTAGCCATAAAGCTACATTTGATGACAAGAAGAAAACTGTAGGAACTCATATTGTCTAATTAAAGTGGTGAGATTTGAATCGTCATATAAATAAACTAAGTCCTATACCAAATTATCTACTTCATCCGTCTTTAATTAGAAGATTCTTTTAACATTCTTTTACACGTATTAAAAAAATATAGTAATGTAATTAGCGAGTATAATTTCTATATACTACCTCTGTCCATATCAGTCCATAATTATAAAATTTACTGCCTTCATCTCTAATTATAAGACCTTTTTAAGAATTCTTTTATCCTTTTTTATAAAAACCCTTTTGTTATTTTCAACTACATTAATTATTTATTTACTTACATACTCTTACTTACTCCCTCCGTCCTATATTAAATGACCTAATTTAAAAATATGTATTATTTGTATAACATGATTTGACCTTATTTTCTACTAATCTATAAAGTCAAAATATATTATATAAGATGTTGTTGGATTCGTTTCGATGAATATTTTCAAAATATCAAATTTTCATAAGTTTTTCTAATGTATTATTAAAGATATTTAAGTTCAAAATTATGTATTGATATACGTGACAGAGTCAACTAAGTCACATAATATGGGATAGAGGGAGTACCATGCATCTTTTTTTTTTTCATTTCTAATCAGCAATAAATAATATGTTAGAAAAAAAATTCCACTGATTTTGCCAAAAAGAGTCTTTTACAATTTATAACTACGTTCAAACACTATTGTTAACATGGAAATATTTTCAAAAAACATTCCAGTGATTTTCTTAATTCCAGTGATTTTGCAAAAAGAGTCTTATATATAAGGATGAAGGTAGTAATTTATTAAATTAAGTACCTTTGGGATTTGCTAAAACACACCCACTAGTTTTTATGTGGTAGTGTTTTAGCAAATTATAACTAAAAAGTTGATAAATACACCTTGAGGTGTACTATGTTGCTATAACACACCTTCTAAGAAATAAGTGGGTGTACCTTAACAACTCTTGTAGGCATTTGCTATAATACACCCACTTATTTTTTTAAAAAGAAGTATTTTAGCAAATGATAATTAAAAAGTAGTTAAGGACACCTTAAGGTGTAGCTTGCTAAAACACACCCACATAAAAACTAGTGGGTGTGTTCTAGCAAATCCCTTTATGTATAGATGCATTTAAAGTTGACTTTCATATTTCAAGACAAAACGATTGGATGAATAAGGGCTATAATTAATAAAAGAATAATATATAAATATATTTAAAAATTTCCAAAAAAATCTTATATTTAAGGGTAAACAAATATTCCAAATTGTTGGAAATATTGTTGAGTTCAAACACTTTTTTGCAAGATGTCTTTTTTTCATACTCTATGCAAAGGCAACTCTAGTGCAGTTGGTTAGCCAAATTAGATGCATCTATGAACGTCGGTTTTACCATTATTCAAGATTGTCTAGCAGCTCTTTCTACTTCAATCCTTGCTCATGTTATGAGGAGGGTGTCTTTGATTGAGAATGTAGTTTTTCTTGTTCCTTTGTTTTGTCTTTGTTTTCCCTTGATAAAAAAACAAATATTCCAAATAAATTTTATAATTATGGACTAATATGGGTCATGGGCTAGTGGCAATAATTGAACTTTGGCAGCAAAAGATAAATATTATTAAAAGTATAAGGGTATTCTTTATCAAGCCAAACACTTTCTTGTACCTAGTGTGTCCGTATGCTGCTTTGCATATGTTCCCCATGCATGTGTGTGGTTTAGCTGGGAGATACCATGGATCTAATTCTGCCACTTTCACTTGAGACATCAAAATGATTCTATGTTTTTATGGGATTGGATTCTTGTGCACAGGAATAGTAGGAATATCCACTAATTATACCCTCCTACAAGTCCACACACACAAACACAATTGAAAAATATTCTTCATAACATAAAATTGGTAAATATAATGACATCAATGTGACTTTTAATATGTATTAGTGTTAAACTTGTTCATGATCGACTAATCTTTTTTTTAGTCATAACCAGTTGCATTATTTTGCACTTTCTCCCCAAAAGAATCAAATATTCTAAATGATGTCACTCAAAAATATTAATATATGTTTTTAATACATAACCCCTACCTACCCATATGCTTTCAACAAAAATGGTCCCTTCTCCTTTTTGTCATTAGAGGCCATGTCATGACAGTGATATGACTCGATTTGAGTATGAATCACGCTCCAAAATTTAGAAGAGAAAATTGGTTATTCCCCATTGATTATAATCATATAGATATATAATAGTCAAATACTTTCCCGGGTCCTTTAAGTTTTAAGTTTGTTTCAGATAGATCCTTTAAGTTTCTAAGGTTTTAGATAGATCCTTTAAGTTTCGAGTTTGTTTTGGATAGGTCCTTTAAGTTTATAAGGTTTCAGATATGTCCTTTAAGTTTCGAGTTTGTTTCGGATCGGTCCTTTAAGTTTATAAGGTTTCAGATAGATCCTTTAAGTTTCGAGTTTGTTTCAGATAGGTCCTTTCTATCAACCTCTGTTAAGCCAAAGTTAAAGGACCTATCAGAAACAAACTCGAAACTTAAAGGACCTATCTGAAACCTTATAAATTTAAAGGACCTATCCGAAACAAACTCGAAACTTAAAGGATCTATCTGAAACCATAGAAACTTAAAGGACCTATGTGAAACAAACGTAACCATATACAATCCTTATATAAGTTTTTTTTTAGAGGAATGCTTATATAAGTTGATGCATGGCCATAATAAGATAACTCAAGCTACCACAAAATAGCAATGCGGGTCTAATATGTCTTAGTTATTCTAGAATTCCTAATTAGCTTGCTATTAAAAGATAAAGTCAATTTAAACTAATCTCCTAAACTTACTCCCATCGGAGTTTATTCTAAAACTAAATCTAACATGGGAGACCATTACATTCATCTGTCTAAGAAGAATATTACAATTAGACCATCTATTCCTTAAGGACCAAGGAATTAGGAAAGAATTCTCGAAAGCCATCACAACCAAAGATGAATCATTCTCCAACCGAAGGTTTTGCCAATTATTTTGATAATCCATCTCAATTGCTCTCATCACACCAGATAGATAGGGCCGGCCCTAAGCATAGATTGGGGTGCGAGGGCCAAGGGCCCAATTCTTTTTTTTATGGTGGGAGTGTATATAGAAATATTTGGTTTTTTGGGGGTGTATATAGCAAAGTTTGTTGAAAGGCCTCAAACATCGACATGATGATAGATTGGGCCGAAGCCTGTTAATGTTTTTGACCTTTTTAGCGCGATTTGCTATATATATATCCCCGTATATCACAAAGGTTTCTATATACTCTCTCCTTATAAATTTTTTTGGTTGTTTAATAATGTGCCAAAAAATTTATCATCGAAGAAATTTGTGATACTTTTTTGGACCATTTGTTCATAATAATGTGTCTCACTGATATTAAAAATATTGGTGATTTTTATTATCCAAGAAATTAAGATAATTTTATAACAAAACAAATTATATTTTGGTGTCTATGAAGTCTTTGATTTATTTTCAGATGTTGCTTAAAAAAATATCTATTTGATAGTGAAAAGCGGGAAAAAACCGAAATGAAGACCTAATAAAATCATAAATGAGCTAAAAAAATTTATGATGTATTATGTAAGAAGCTTTTTTCTCAATATATGTCTAAAGCCTATAAAACTTCAGGAACGGTCCGGCAAATAGATAGCTCTACCATGTAAGTTGATCCCTGAGCAAGATTATTATCAAAAGCAAAGAGAAAATTAGCATTGCTATAGGTAAAGATGCCTCCACAGGATAATGATACATTGGTGGTTGCACCATGAGTGTTGCACTTGATCCAACTAATTATACGTGGATGCTAGGAGGATGCATGTTGATGTTGAACTTTTTTATGATGATAAATTCCCTGATGGAAGAAGTTGTAGTATGCTTTGTATTGTTTCCAGCGAGAAGGACATTTGAAGAGATCATAGATATTGCAAATTTCTAGGATGTGTTCTTATTGTTAAATCTTAGAGGATTTCTAGAGTACCAAATAGCAGAGATGATATTTATGATTACGGCTTTGATAACTATTTTGCATGGAGGGGTCCACTGTCTCTCACAAAGATTCCAGATATCCTCCATAGATTGGAAGTGGAGAGTAAGGTCAAGGATTGAAGCTAGCCAACACCGAAGTTTAAGAGTAAAAAAACATTCAAAGAAAATGTGAAAAGTTGTTTCCACACTTTTACAACATAGGGAATATGTTGAAGGAATATTGCAAACTCTCTAGAGCTTGCTCTGGCTTTAAACGGGGCCCCCGCAAATGGGCGGTGGGATTGGTTTCCTCGGATTAATCGATTCTTTGATCGAATACCGACGTTTAGAAAAAAAATAATAAAAAAAATAATAGAGGGGGGGTTTGAAATTTTGAATACATTTGTTTTCCATGAAAATTCCCTCAGAAAATCCGGAGGAAATTTAAAATTTTAAACTTTATTTTTTGGGGGCAATTTAAAATTTCGAGTAAATTTGTTTCTCAAAAAAATTGACAGGAAATTTTTTAAGAATTTCAAAAAGCATTTTTTTTTCCTTAATATGTAAAATTTTAAAGAGGTGGAACTTTAATGTTTCTCACATAAATAGAAAACCGTAGGAAGATGGTAAAAACTCAGCTTAGATGGTTTAGACCTGTAGATAGACAATTTATAGAATGTGTAATAAGAGAATTAGATCATATGAGAGTAGTTAAATCAGTAAAGACTAAGTAAGACCTAGAGAAACTAATAAGATGGATCTAGAGGTTAATGAGTAATGTATACAAATATGATATATGATCTAACTTAATGACAATTTTTGATCTATGTAACCGACTCTGCTCAATGAGACAAAACTTGGTTGTTGTTGTATATTTAAATATGTGTCTCTAAGTAGTTTATATTTGTAGCTTTGATCACACAATAATTATTCATGAGTTAGATATATTTTTGGTTACATAGAGAAAAGAAAAAAAGAGAGGAGAAAACATAAGTCTTAATAAAGGACACCCCAATAGTGTTGGCAAACAAAGTGAAGGAGAAGCACGACGACTTGTTGACCACAATCAAAGTATCCAAACAATTGGCTCTCAATTTCGCTAGAGAAAAATTCCAATCTTTCTTCATTTAAACTTTAATAATCTTCAACATATTGACATAATGATGAAAACGATGAGTGCCCATGGACACTATACCATATGAAGAGAATTAAAAAAAAAACGTATAACCATCTAAAAGCCAACATGCCAACATAATTTAAGACCGACAAAGAGAGCTTGAATCTTTGCATGAATAATATTTGACCAACAAAGAGAAAAATTCAATAGTCCTATGTCACATGTTACAATACAATTCACTTTCTGCCTTCCATAGATGATCCTTCCTTTGTAAATGTGTATATATTTAATTAATGTGATAAGCAAATTGGTTGGTGATGTGATATATATTAAGTGATAGATTGGTGATGTGATAAGAAGATAAAGAAAAAGAATAAGGTAATGAAATGATGTTGGAGATATAAAGATGTCCAAATATTATTTTTATTATTATAAATACTTTTGTTATATATTTTTTTTAAGGAAACTTTTATTTATATATTTAAATGACGAATTTAGTAAACATATTATTCTCTTTTATTTATATATTTTATAATCTATATAAAACATTCAAATCAATAATTCTAGAACTACCCGTATTAGTACATTTGAACTAATGTCGTTCGTAGGTATACATTCAAATAAATTATATCAGGGTGTATAAACGCAGAGAGAACTAATGTTAGAGGAAAACAAAATATTTGTGGAGGGTTTTTTTAGCAACAAGGGGGATGGGTGATGTAATTTTCTTTTTTATTGTCACCTTTCATAAACAAGTTTCTTTTTTCTCATTAGATGTTTACATGAAAATTACTGTTATCATTTCATAAATTGCTCAAAAACACACTTCAACGGTAGTTAATTGTCGTTCAGCTTCCAACGACAGTTAACTACAGTTGAACACTTTTTAGAGTGGTTCAATCACTTTTTAAATTGGTTTAACCGGTCTTAAAAGTGTCCAACGGCCGTTGAAAAAAAAGAGCAATTTGAGAAGTGAGAAGAATAATTTTCTATTTACTTGCTCAACTACTTCTTCGAGCCCTTCCGCATAAAAGTATGACGATTTCTCATCCTGCCATACTAGTTTCTGACAAGCCTCACAACATTCCGAACACTATAATTTGGAATGTGAAAAAACAGGTTAAAAATATCCTACGACAACCTATATTTTTTTGGATTTCATAATCCAAACAAGGTGTAGCGGGCGGGAAAAGAAATTGTTTAAAATTATTACTCTATACCCCCTCAAATCCTTTTTTTTTAATGCAATGTCCCCTCAAATCCAATGAAATACTATCCTTCAAATACACTCAATTATACCCACATTTTTAAAAAATTCACGTTTTAAGTTTTGTGGAATTTATTTGTTGGGAGAGGTCAACTTTTTAAATGGATACATAGATTTACCTAAAATTAATTAGTCTCTACAATTGCACGCAAATGATACATAGATTTACCCAATAAATTGTTTTAGGGAATTTCAGTTATTTTTAAATATCACAAGTTCAAGAGGTGTCAGTTTGAAGTTAAGAGTTGAATTTTGTAATCTCAAAGAACATGATTCAAATCACACCCTAAAATAGTCTCTATTCCACCATAATTAATAATAATTTTCTTTCTCCCAGACAAAAAAATAAATAGTCACGTTTGACATCCTAATCATGGTTAAGATTTAAAATTTGAAAAAAAAAAACTTGTTTTTTCACAAAAAAATTACAAAAGAAAGTTATATATCAAAAATCAAATATGGAGTTTTTTTGGAAATTAAAAAAATGTAATAGAATAGAATTTTTGTTAAAATGTGGGTGTATGAAGAATATGAGCGGGGTTATAGAGCAAGGTTTTATAATAAAAGATTTTGTGTCTTAGAGCTGTAGTAGTGGCCTGAATATGTATGTAAACCCAGAAGCAAAGGAAAAAATAAAATTGCTCTTTAGGCATCCATATTTTCTCTTAGCCATCTTAAAAATATCAAAATATTTCAGCTACTATTAACTATTGTATGTAGAGAATTTTTAAACCAATTATACCGATTTAAAAAATGAATAAACTGTTCTCGGAAGTAGAGCTGTCAAAACGGGCTATCCGACCCGCGTCGGGCCGGCCATGACGGGCTCGGGCTTTGGCGGGCCGGGCTAAAAAGACCTGGAAGATAGACGGGCTCAAAAATATTTGCCCAAGTCGGACCCTTTGCGGACTACGGGCTTTCAGGCCAGCCCGGTTACTTAAAACTTTTAATTAAAAAATTACACTAAAAAATATCAATCAATACTAAACTTCCTAAATTACCAATGTTAATTTGTCATGTGCTAAATATTACATATTTAAGTAGACATTGTCGACAAATTACATTCAAATTTATGATTATTGCAAACGTGATAAAATAAAACAATCTCATTCATCACATATTTTGATCATTGCATCAAAAACCAATGTTATGAAATTTAACTGAATGATAACGAGAATGATTAATTTAACTGATGAATGATAATGAGAAATTAATTTGACGAATAAAATGCCATCTAATATAACTTTCAAGATACTAAAGATATCCCTAAAAAAAAAGATACTAAAGATATGAGTACAATTTTTTTTTTGAAAAGCCAAACAAAATTTTATTATAGATATAAAGTACAAGTGGTATCATCAACAAAAATTACACAGCTGAATAAAAGTATTTGAGGCACAAAACAATCAAGCTCCACTTACAATAATACCAACAATTTATACATTGAGACTAGCTACACCCAAAATTACACATACACTGATACACAACAAAGATAGCATAATAAGATAAATGATAGTGAGCCATTACTACTCGATATTCGCTCACACCTGCTGCAAAAAAAGATCAAACTACACCAGCAAAATACCCACAGCAGCTGATACACCAATGCCAAATAGTGATATAAAGATGATAAGCTCGAATAGAATCAGCACACGTATGTATTTGGGATTTTGGGTTGGGCTTAGCGCTAAAAATTATAATGTTAAAAAATAATTATAAAATGAACGGGCTACCCTCGCGTCGGTCGGGCTAGCCCGCAACGGGCTCGGGTTAAAAAGGACCGGTTTTAAATGGGCCCAAATTTTTACGTCCAAGCCCTACGTTTTTTTGGACTTTTACTGGACCGGTCCGTTTTGACAGCTCTACTCAGAAGTGCCAAACGACACTTAACTGCCGTTTGAGAACCGAGCGGCGTTAAGTACTGTTTAGAGAAGCTTATGAGAAATTTGAAAAGGCTAAAGAGAAATTGCCGTGAAAAAAAAAATGTGTTAGGAAGCTTATTAAATCAACTCTGGCTAATATATCAAATATGAAACTAATATTACATAGAGGAGATTCAACTTAGTTCATGTAAAAATCATACTCTACGCTGAAATTGTACATTGGAATTGTTGAGTTAGCGACAAAACTTACACACTTTCTAATGAAAGTTATGTATTCTAACCGGCCCGCACATAGAGGATGTTTAAGAGTAAGACCATCAAGACAATTATTAAGTAGTACTAAAAAATTTACTTGATAAAAAGGCTTCATAATTCTACTATTGATACAAATTTAGTTCATAAAAAAGCCTCATATTCCACTAAAATTACTTAAATAAGGTCCAAATTTTACTTGATATATGTCCTATATTCTAGCAATTTTCCTCAAGTACTAATATGAGTTTAAAAACAGTCTCATCTTAAAATTCGTCTTAAATCTCAATATATGTTGGACCGGCCTTGCGTACACACATATCAAATGTTCTTGTATGGTTTTGCAGTTTTTTAAGTGCTGAAATTTCAATATGGGGCACCCCCTATATCAAATGTATATACGAGATATTGAACCTTTTTTCTTAATAAAATTGTTTTTGACTAAAATGTTGTAGGGGATTCAGAGTAGGTGGCTAAAACATTGAACACTATTCATGGGTCCAGGCCAAGATTCAGCCTTGAATTCAAATTTCTTGAAGGGGTTGTAAGTCAAGATGGAAGTTTTATCAAGGGGTTGTCCATTAGAATAGCTTCAAGGACTGTTGAGTTAATACATCTTCATCTACAATTATGAAATCCTCAAAGTAAGATTTTTCTACTTTGATTATGCATGTGTATCGCCAAACTTTTCTTTTTCCTAAACACATGCCAATTGATTCACATGGAGGAGGTGTTTATGTTGTTGACAAAGAGTTGTGAGGGGAGGTTGACGACGTTGCGGTTGGTGTAAGTCCTTTCTTTGGGGACCTACGATGGATGTTAGTTTCTTTATCTATTAAGGTTGGGGTGGTGGTGGTTGGGTTTGTACTCGGCAGTAAAGGTTTCCTCGTACGCTTTTGTGGCTTCCACGTATGGACACTAATTTTAACATTGTTTTGAATGGTCTTCGTGGTACAATTCCAAATTTTGAGTGTAGCAGTTTTACTAGCAAGGGCATCATCCCTCCTAAAACACAACATGTTTTGGCGAGTTCCCTTTTTAGTAAAACTGTTCAAGATATAAAAGTGAAGTTTGACATGACCACAAGATAGATGCTTTTTTTGGGTGTTTGCAAGAAACACATGTTCAATATTTTTATTTTTTTTTATAGTTATCCTTATTGATGGATTAGGTCAGTATATGTCACCATTAGAGTATCATACTATCTTTAGATATTTCCTCAAGATTCCATTATTTCATATTCATGAGGTGTGCCCTATTTGTCGTAAGGTGTGTCTAGATACCTTTGAAAAACATGTTGTTCATTGTAAGGCACCTATGAACTTCTTGTCTGGCCTACTAAATGAAAGATCGACACTTAGGCCAACATGGGGTAGAAGAAAAACATGCATTTGTGGACTTAACTAGGGTTTCACTACTTGTGGGATTGGGGACCGGGGATTTTACGGTGGGACATGCAACCCTTAAAGTCGCGTCAAATAAAGTTGTCAAACATGAGAAAGCGTGTTTTGACAATCAACATGCCTTTATACCATTTGCATTTTACTTTTTTGGCATTCTAGCACCAAATTTTGTTGACCTTTTACATAGATTTTCAAAAGGCCATGCATGGAAATATTATGTCTCCTATGTCATCGAATTTGTTCTTTACGAGAATTAGTTTTTTCATCCAAAAAGACATAGTGGCATAGCTTGTTGCATGTATGCCTTTCGCGATCATGTATAATTCACACACACACACACATTCAATAGATAAAGAAATATATTTAAATCACTTTACTTTGCCACTCATTACCCTTATATCCAAATCGAGGATTTAGTTTATGCAATTACGCCCAGAAATACGTATTTCACATCATAAAAGGAAAGTATAGTAATGGGGTCCATGTAAATTAGTTTTGGTCCATGTAAAATTTTATATATCTCCCCGTGTGTAACAACCCGTTTTTAACTAGGATTATTTTATTCATTTATTATATGTGATTATATGTACTTATTTGTCGTTGTGTGTATTTGATTTGGGATTAGTGGATTTTTGGTCTAGAAGAGTATTTTAGTCATTTTTAGATTAAGGGGTATTTTGGTCATTTTGCGAGTAAGGGTAAATTAGTAATTTTAATAGGAATGTTATTTTTGGTGTTTTAGTGGGAATAGTTATTTTTAGTAAGTTACTAGTGAGGTTGTGTAATTGTTTATAGATGGTAATTATTCAGTGTTTTATCGGATTAATGAGTAGTAACATAATTTGTTGGTAAGAGTGTTAAGCCCATTATGAATATTAGAAACCTAACCCGTTGGAGAGTAGTATATATATTTAACTCATGTAGGGAAATTAGGGTTAGAACATTTTCATCTCATAACAAAGGGAGGCTAGAGAGAGAAAGTGGGAAGAATAGAGAGAAGAAGAGAAGAGGAAGAACTTGGAGAGGAGGGAAGCTAGAGATTGGAAGTTAGAGGGGAGAGTGAAGCCATAGCTAGTGGAATTGAAGCTTTGAGGTAAGGGGGGTATATTCTTTCACTCAAATAAGCTATAATCTCATCTTTTTGCTTATGGGTCATAAATGATTTTGTGTGAATTATGATTTTTGTGATTTTTGATATTGAATTTCCTGCTCCTAATTTATTTGTAGTTATGAGTATGTTAAATTTCATGGAATTGATGTGTTTATGTGATCAAGTTCATAGTTGATGGTTGTGATAAGTTGTTTTGGTGATTTTTTCTCAATTAAGTGTAAACCATGAATTTGTGAGTAATTATTGTTGAAACGTGTCTAAATTCACTTGATAAATGATTATATATGTTTGTATGTTGTTGGGGTTTGAATTAGTGTTGTTGTTTGTGAAGTTTGAATGAAAATGAAAAAAATATGAGTTTTTGCTGAAAAATGAGGTTGATGATGATTTAGTGAAGAAATGAGGATATGAATTTTTGTTTGTAAGTGTTATGATTGCGTTGTGATGTATGTTAACTAATAATAAAGTTTAAGAAACGAATTAAGTTTATGAATTTTTCAATCTTGACCATTTTTTAGATCAATAATAAAGTTTAGGAAACGAATTAAGTTTATGAATTTTTGTTTGTAAGTGTTATGATTGCGTTTTGATGTATGTTATGATTGCGTTGTGATGTAAGTTTATGAATTTTTCAATCTTGACCATTTTTTAGATTTGGAACTCGAATTAAGTTTTCATTTTGACCATAGCTAAATTTTTTGCTTCAAACTCAGTCATCAATTTGTCAATCATCCCCTTGAAGTAAACAATCAGAGCTTCGATCTGTTCGTCAAGGGTTAATTGTCTGACGAACGACCCTTGATTCGCAAATCCCTTTTCGCCGCCGGCAAGTGCTTCTCCATCGACGGACTCACAACCACAATCTATCTTCAATTTACAACATGAATCCAAATCGTTTTTCACATATCTCCGAATCGAGCTGGGATTGTAATTGGTGCTGGTTGATGACGATATTTTTTTGTTAAATGAAGCTTGTGGAATGAAGAAGAAGGAATCAAAAGAGGTCTGAGAATGAAGAATTATTTTTTTGAAAGAAAGAATGAAGAAACTTGAATGGCGATAAACACTTCTGGGAGATATAAGGTCAAGTGAAGAACGGTGGTATAGGGGCAAAATAATTTAAGTATGTGTTGATTAAGTTATAATAATAAACAAAAGAAAAATTACAATTTTAAACTAAATAAAAACTAACCCTTACCCTAATTGAGTTGAATAAAATAGTTAAATTACTAAAATTTCATTGCATACATCTTCAAAACGGAAAAAAAATCTTAGACATAAGCCAAATGTAACAATGATCAATGACCAATCAAACTGTAAAATCTCTACTAAACGGAAAAAATCTTAGACCTAAACCAAATGTAACAATGATCAATGACTAATCAAACTGTAAACTCTCTACTAAACGGAAATAATCTTAGACCTAAACCAAATGATAAATGACTAATCAAAATCTAAACTCTCTACAAAACGGAAAGAATCTTAGACCTAAACCAAATGTAACAATGATCAATGACTAATCAAACTCTAAACTCTCTACTAACCAGAAATAATCTTAGACCTAAACCAAATGTAACAATGGTCAATAACTAATCAAAATCTAAACTCCCTACTAAAGGGAAATAATATTAGACCTAAACCAAATGTAACAATGATCAATGACTAATCCAACTGTAAACTATCTACTAAACAAAAAGAATCTTAGACCTAAACCAAATGTTATAATGATCAATGACTTATCAAACTGTAAACTCTCTAATAAAAGGAAATAATCTTAGACCTAAACCAAAGGTAACAATGATCAATGATTAATCAAAATGTAAACTCTCTACTAATAGGAAAGAATCTTAGACCTAAACCAAATGTAACAATGATCAATGACTAATCAAACTCTAAACTCTCTACTAAAAGGAAAGAATCTTAGACCTAAACCAAATGTAACAATGATCAATGACTAATCAAAATCTAAACTCTCTACTAAACTAACAAAATGAATATTAAACCAAAACCAATTGCAACACTATTTAAAACATGTTATTCAAAATAGTATATAATTTTTTCATAATCAACCATAATAATCATGTTGTTTCAAATATTATGAATTTTTTTGATAATATATGTTCGAATTATCCAACACCACAACAAATAATAATTATTATGATTATTTGTTTAAAAATATTTACAAAGTTTCAAAGTTACTATCTAAATATATTTACTTACCTACATAATTTCAAAAAATACCAGTTGCTTTAATATTGTGTATATAATTTTATATAAACAATCTAATTTAGGCCACCCATGATTAATGTCAACAATTTTTTTTAAAGAAAAAAATTTATTTTATGTCACATACAATAGTACATATGATTTAATTAATTTACTGCAACACATTATTTATATTTTTAATCAAATTTAGAAAATTTATTACTTTCATCTCTAATTCAATTTAATATGACAACATTATAAACCCTGGGGTCAATTTAGTACGAAAATTTTGATTGAAATGCAATAAGCCCAAACCAAATTGATAAGGCCCATGAATTCATACAAAAAAAATTAAAACAAACAAATACTAAATTATTATTTAATTGATTCGTGGGGCCGGAATGCTTTTTACACAATGACCAACAACAAGTTGCAACAATTACCTCCTTCGAAAAGAAAAAAAAGTTGCAACAATTACCACTTCTTCAATCTCAGCCATCCAATTAGAATACAATTAAATCTATGGCTGTGAATGTCACTTTTCCATCGTGAAAAAAAAAAGTTATTTCTCATACTAAACGTCACCTCGACTTTTATATTGTTTATTCTCTTTCCTCATTTCTGTCATCATATACCTTTAAATTGTATTTTATAGGAGTCAGATACGGTGTCTAACTTTTATATGTTTAAATAACACATAGATAAACTCACATTCCATGTATTTTCTGGGTAAAAACTTTTCATCATCTAGAATTAGTATACTTATACACATGGATTACATTTCTTTTTGTTGTTGCTTATAAACGGAATATGAAAGCAAGATTTTATATATAGGTAAGGCACAGCCCAAAATGATCCTTGAAGGTTGGCGTGCAAGTTTTCATAGCATGCACAACCAAATTTCTTCATATATTCCAAAGTGTGGAAACAAAACGTTTACTTGAAACAACATCTATACAATTATTTAGTGCGTCAATGATAACTATTGAAATGGGCATAAAGTTCTTTGACTTCACTTTTATGTTCGTCATTATCAAGTTAAATGGCATAGTGTGTATATTTTGTACAAAATTTGATTGCATGAAAGTGTAAAATAACTTTGAATTGCCGATTCTTTTTTTTTTTTTTTTGAAA
>Ga0228711_1005141_pt1 | contig 19975 bp, 10 predicted proteins | sample MedpolnodulmetaG_2_FD_177996 | JGI IMG/M metagenome (GOLD analysis project Ga0228711, IMG submission 177996) | Root nodule microbial communities from Medicago polymorpha collected in Santa Monica, California, United States - brown nodules | ecosystem: Host-associated > Plants > Roots > Nodule... | reverse complement strand
TAATAACTTGCAATTGAAGTAAAATAATTCTAAAAGGAAATAATATTTAAATAAAACTAAATCAAATATAAATAAAATAGACTTAAATAACATATTAAAAACACTAATTTATTGACTCATCAGTGATACAAACTCCAACCTTAACAACAGCCGCTGCTGCTCCTTTTCCCCTTTTGAGCAAATATTCTTCAATTTCTATGAAACAATTGTTGGTCAATTTCCAAGATCTACACAACCCACTTTTTGCAAGCTCTATGCTTAGATCGATAAGAAAATCTAGAACCAGATGCAACATGGATGCATCGTATGTTGGAGATCCATTGCTTTAAAGTTTGTGGACGGTGACTTTTGCTTCTTTGTCATCTCCTACATAGTTTAATAGATCCATAGAAAATAAATCTATCATATCAACGAGTGTGATTTCCTTGATTAATTATGTCACAAGGTATGTGTCTTAATAGCGACATACTTTAATTTATACTTATAAAATTCACTGTGATTCTATAAGTATAGATAAAAGTGTGTCCCTGTTAAGACACAGACCTTGTGACATAATTAATTAAGGAAATCACACTCGATGAAATAATAAAATAATTGTCTATGGATTCATTAAACCATGTAGGAGATGACAAAGAAACAAAAGTCACCCTCCACAAACTTCGTAGGCAACATCATTAAAGTACTTCTGCTATAAGATCCAAATAAGATGTTTATCCAAACAGTTCCAAACTCAAGAGTTCTCTAAAGTTTGATATAAGCATAACAACAATGAAGTGATTCCTTTATAAATAGGCAACATCACTTGGCATAGTCCATTATTTAGTAGAAAAAATGATAGTCATAATAAACATGATTTGCAAATAACAGTAATGAACTGCTTCCTACCTGCACACTAGGGAATATGCTTTGGGACCAAAAGTAAAATTACTATGTTATATTTTATAATAAGCATAGTGTTGACTATATGCAGCTTCCTACACATTTTCTAATAAGCACAATTAAAATATCGATAATTCTAATTATTCTCCACCGTGGACTAAGTAACATATGAGCCAACCTTTGGCCAAAATTTAAACTAAATATGTTGTTTTTTCATGAAAACTGAGTGTACGTTTTAAGTTTGACACCTAAAATGGAAAATTCTATAAAATAAACAAGTCAATAAACATACACATTAATATATACCTATCAAACATTATAGTAAATTCAAATCGAGCTGAAATCAAATAACCTAGATTATCCAATTGAAGTTTAATCTATCGAGGAAGCTTAAAGAATAGACATGTTCGATCAATGAAGCCTAAACATGCTCAAACAATCCAATACATGCTCGATCAATAAATCCAATACATGCTCGAAATATCAAAGTTAAGTATCAGTAATCAAAGTTAAGAATCAACTTGAAATTAAATCAGAAATATCAAATATAAGCAAGCACGATATATATAAAAAATCAAAACCCTAAATGAAGAAATGTGTTCAAAACCATCAAAAATTTACCTCAAATTACGAAAAATAGATGCAGAAGAGCTACATACCGTAGATTTGTGAGATTTAGAGTGTTTCTCGAGAGAATCAAAATTGAACGCGCGACTTGGAATCGACGAATGATGCATAATCAATTTTGGATTCGCAATCGATTGTGGAAAATAATGGATCAAGAATGGAAAGAAGAATCGATCGATCGATCAATCAACCAATAAACCAATGAAGAATCAATCAATTTGAAAGTTTGGTGCATAGTTACATAATTGGTGTGATACACTGAGAAGTGAATTGATTCGCGCGAATCGGTTCCAGTTTTTTCACGTACTGGTGGTTCTCCCAAATTCGTGTACAAATTTGCAAAAGCAAGCGTACCACACGAACCAGTAGAAAAATTCGAAAAAAAGAATCCTAGTAAACCGATAATTTATTTAATAAAGATGAAGAAAATAAATAAATTGAAATCTTGAGTGATGGCGAGAGTTCAGAGGTTTGTGGGAAAGCGCCGGAGATGGGTTAAAGAATTTTGGAGGAGGCGACTGTTGTTTCACGTTTAAGTGAAAGGAAGAAGATGATGATATTAGGGTTTGACTTGTTGGACTTATTTTTACATTGGGCTTGGGTTAGCTTGGCCCACAATGAATTGTAAAAATATATTCTAGTATTTTGGCCCATATTTTCTATTGGTTTTTTTAAACAAATTTTTTTTTTTTAAATTTCACTTTTTGGAAATCAATGAAAGTGTATCAAATCGATGATTTTTAATTTTTTAACTAAATGCTTTTTTGTTTGGTATTAAAACTATAAATACTTCTTTATTAAAAAAAATGCAAATAGTTCTATAAATTTCACCTTTTTACTAGATTTTAAGTTTTATTTAAAAATCCTACTAAAAAACTCTTTTTTGAAAAGTTATTGATAGTTTATTATACTTAATTAAATAGTACTAATACGACGAACTGAGACGTACCGAAACTCTATACCTTCAAACATAACAAATTCTTTTCATCTTCCGTACCGCGTATCTGAACCCGTACCACATATCAAAGCGAATTACGAATTATATGACTATGAATTATACATATTATGGGATCTATTGTCAAAGTCTCCATTTCCACGACATCTATTATCTATTATCATTTGTTTATTATTTTTCCATGATATGATATGAGGGTCTCTCTAATGATTATGCTATACCCGTAAGTAGATCTCGTATTAACAGGCCCAATTAGCATATTAATATCCAAGTATTCCAATGTCTTGCACAAGAATTTGGAAGATAGAGATTGGTTGCTCTCAAATGTAGTTTAACCGACAAAGTTTGGACCCAGTTTTGGGGAAGTTTGGTTATTAAAGGGAGAAACTTAGAAGTTGATTGTTCAATTGCTGATAAAGACAGTTAGACATTGGACCGGTTCACGGTTCAATCGGTTGAACTGGCCGGTCCGGTTCGGTTTTGATAACTTTGTTTAAGACGGTTAGAAATTGAGATTTCAAAAATTATTCCAATGAAATTATTTGATTTTAATAAGGGAAGGAAAAAAATTATGGAATCATATCGGACTAATAGAGACAGAGTAACCATTAATTGATATAGATTTGATGTGATGTGATACAAAATACTAACCCCCGTTTACTAGCATTAGATTATTAATTTTAAGTTTTCGTGAGCTTAACTCAGTTGGTAAGGACAATGCATAATACATGTAAGGTCCGGGGTTTGAACCCCGGCCACCAAAAAAAAAGTTATTAATTTTAGATTTTAGATATTCTAATCTAACTATAGTATATAAAAAATATACAATCTCACATGTGAGTGAGGATTCTATATCCGGGGTTCGAACCACAGTCCTTGCATATGATATGTAATATCCTACCAATTGAGCTAAGCTCATGGGGATAATCCTACCTGCAACCAAGAATAGGTAAACTATTTTTTAATTGAGGCATACTTAGGTTTTTTTTTTGTTTAAAATGGGCTACATGTGGCCGCCTAGTATGTTGTTTTTAGGTCGGCTTTGAACATAGGCTTAGAAGTTTTGCTAAAAAGATAGACTATTTCTTTTTTCACATTACTCTCTTTTCACGCGTCATACTCGATTTTAAAAAGACTGCTATTCGAATTATATAAAACTTATTCCACAAAATATGCCGTTGTTCATCTTACATATATTTAGTGACTAGCTGTTTTTGTATACCTTTCAAATTGTTTTTGTATACCTTTTTTGATATAATTATACATGTTAATGTAAGTTTAACCTTCTATTAAAGAAAATAAACTTTTTTAGATTGACTTTTTTGTTATTTTAATTATACTATGAAACAAATTTTTCTATAATAATGTTATATTTTGTTATTAAAAAAGATAAGAATTTTTTTTGTTGTGTTTGTTATATTATTGAAAAAGATAAATATGGTAAGGGAGTATCCATATCTATACTTATAATTTTAATTTATATAAAATATGGTTTGTTGTTTTTCAAATATTTTTGACAGACAGAGTTGAGATTGTTTTGTTTTCCGCTATTTGTGTTGGTTGGTTTTAAACAGAAGAAGGTACTATATAATACTCCAATCCAGAAAAAAGAAACACATTCTGAACCGAGGGGTTAGGGTTTGTTCCATAAGAGAAGAAAGAATATGGCATCCAGAAAAAGAATGGCAGCAGCAACAGAAGGAGGACGAGGTTTACCAGACGATTGTTGGGAATATGTGTTATCGAAACTCCTCAACAACAATAACCTCGTCCTGGAGGCTCGTAACCATTGCTTAGAGACTCTATCCCTTGTATCCAAACAGTTTCTCTCCTTCTCAAACAGTTTTGTGTATTCCTTAGGATTAATCTATAATCCATCACCACTCTATCGCCTCTTACAAAGGTTCCAAAACCTCACCTCCCTTGATCTCTCATGCCTCCACGGTGACCTAAACGCACTTCTCACTCGAATCCCCCTTTCTGTTTCCCTCACATCTCTCAACCTCTCCAATCACCCCACCTTCCCTGAATTAGGGTTACGAACTATTCTCAAAAGGACTACTATATCATCAACCTTGACCTCTCTTATATGTTCCAACATCGGCTCTCTACACCATACCGACATATCCTTCATGTCTGATTCTTTCCCTTTCCTCCAACAACTCGATATCAGTTTCCCCAAAACAATAACAGGCAATGACTACGACAGCGAAGCATATAATAATGCTCTAAAGGTTCTTACTCAAAAGCTTTCAAAACTCCACAAGGTTAATCTCTCTGGTAATCTCTATGTTAATGATTCGTTGTTTTTTGAACTGTGCAGGAACTGTGAGCTTTTAGAAGAGGTGATTATGTTAGAATGTCCTCTGTTAACTCATGCTGGCATTGCTTCTGCAATCTGCCAGAGACCGAGTTTGACTTCTTTCTCTGTTAGAAATTTCGCAGAAGCAATTGAAACGAATAAACTTACTCCATACTTCGCTGATTCATTGGGAAGTTTGAAGGGATTAACTTGTCTTGATTTGTCTTTTTCACGCATTTCTGATTTTTTGCTTTGCTCTCTAGCACTTGAAGCTCTTCCTTTGAGGAAACTTGTCCTCCAAGGTTGCTTTGATTATACATATTATGGGATATGTTATCTACTGTCAAGGTGTCGATTTCTACAGCATCTAGATCTTCAAGATGCAAAGTTTTTGTATGATCAGCGTATCAAGGAGTTGTCTGTACATCTTGCTGATTTGGTGTCTATAAACCTCAGCGGTTGTTACAAGCTCACCAGTTCAGCCTTCTTTGCACTCCTTAGGAACTGTCCTTTGCTCACTGAAATCAGAATGGAGTCAACAGATATTGGAAATGATCCAATACCCTCCTCCATGGATTTGGTTGTATACCATCAAGTGAAGTCTCTCTATTTTGCGTACAATCCACGTTTGAAAGATGAACACATCAACATGTTTGCTCACATGTTTCCTAATATGCAACTTCTTGATTTGAATTCTTGCCATTGCATATCTGAAGAAGGTATTGGTATATTGATAGAGAGATGTTGTAAGATTAGGCATTTGAACTTTGCCTTCTACTCACAAGCTAATCTATTTTCGATCAACCATGAAGCTTCCAAACTAGAGGTATTGAACTTGTCCCATTCAAGAATTGATAATATAGCACTGTATGCAATCTCAAAGATTTTCCCTCGGCTTCTACAACTTGACCTGGAACATTGTTATCATGTCACAGAGAAGGGAGTTCGGCAAGTGGTAGAAAACTGCACAAACCTAAGAGAGATTAATCTGAGATATTGTCGTGAAGTGTCTACTACTGTTGTTTCCTGGATGATATTATCAAGGCCATCAATGAAAAAAATAGTGGCTCCACCTCATTTCCGTCCCGGTGACAATGATAGGAAACTCCTCTCTGGGAGATGTCTTGTTTGCTAGTTATTCTAGAAGTGCTCTGTTCGAGCGTAAGTTTTTTATGTTTCAGATGTTACTTCTCTTAGACTTTTTCTTTATTTTGTTGAAAATGTATGCGAACTTCCATTTGTTTTATTTTGTTACTGGTCTGCTTGCACGAGACTACATCTCATTGTTATTATTTGAATGAAATATGTTTCATATTACCGGTCTCATTTTGTTACATAGAATGTGAACATTTCTTTTCTTTTGACGTGCTAAATTTTTGTAGGATCCTCATTCGCACTCGGCAGAGCTTTGAAATCTATATTGTGGGATATAACATCTGATTGCCATGGTAGGAAACCTATTATAATTAGAGGGGTTATCATAGTGTAAGTATATATATACGTCACATGAAGTCATGCTTTCCTTTGCCTTCAAGCTAGCTATACTCTATATGTTTTTCTATAACAACAATGATAAGTGTATCATTTCAGGGTCGTTCTTTGGTCTTTGAACAAATCTATGGATTGTTCTGTCGGCATTCAACCCAAAGGCGGTGCATTGTGAGTTTCCATCTAACTTGTTTGTGAGCCATTGTTAAAAAGTGCATTTGTACATGTTTTATATTGATTGGTCACATAGAGATAAATCTTAATTCAATAGCGTTTGAAACTTCATGCCAAGTTCCTTTATGATACCACCGGATAGCCTTTCACAACTATTCCGCCATAGAATGATTGTTTGATTCTATCGATCCCAAGAAGTTCCCAATAAGATATGATACAACTCATACATTAGATTTTACAGAATCAAAAAAACCTTAAGAATGAGGGCACTCATAACTCATTGATTATTGTTTAGAGTTTAGAAAACACAGAACTCATTGGTTATCTACTCAAAACTTGGCGGAAGATCTTACTTTGCAAAGGCAATGACTTTGATGCTTTTGGAAAACCAGGTTTCTTTAATCCATAGAACAATTCACCATAAAAGAAAAACACAGATAAGAGTGTGGAATCCATAAACATATGGGAGTGTGAGCATCATAATTCAGATAGAGTCATTCCTTCCTAATACACATTACAACACTCTCCCCGATTAGCCCAATATCAATTCCTTTCTTTTTCATTCAAAGGCCAAAAAAGCCAACCTAAAATCAGCATTGTAAAGAAATTCCAATGCATCAAAGGTAATAAACCAATGACCCCAAAAACATTATAATCATGTAATAACTCCGTGGCCATAACTGTGCGGATTATTATGGGAAAAAGAAAACTGTGCAGATTATTGCAATTTCAAACAAGCAACTTGTTGTATGTGTTGTATTTTTAGTTATAATATTATATTTCAAAATTTAATTAAAATTTATCCCATTCAAAATCGGCCCACATGTTCCAACATCGTCTCTCTATACCACAGTAACATATTCTTCATTGCTGATTCTTTCCCTTTCCTCCAACAACTGGATACCAGTTTCCTCAAAACAATAACCGGCAATGGCTACAAACTGCGACCCCCAAAACAATAACCAGCAATGGCTACAAACAGCAACGCTACTAATAATGCTCTAAACCTTCTTACTCAGCATTCAAAACTCCGCAATGTTAATCTCTCTAGTAATTTCTACATTAATGACTCCTTGTTTTTTCAACTGTGTGAGTTTATACAAGCGGTGGTTATGTTTGATTACCCTTTCCTAACACGTGCTGGTAATGCTACTGCAATCTACCAGAGACCGATTTTGAATTCTTTCTATGTTAGAAGCTTTACCGAAGCAATAGAAACAAATAAAGTTACTCCATACTTTGTTAATTCATTGGGGAGTTTGAAGGGATTAACTTGTCTTGATTTGTCTTTTTCATGCATTTCTGATTTGTTGCTTTGCTCTCTAGCCCTTGAAGCTCTTCCTTTGAGGAAACTTGCCCTCCAAGGTTGCTTCAATTGTACATATTATAGAATCTATTATCATCTGTTTCTTACTTTTCCATGATATGAGGGTCTCTCTAATGATTATGCTATGTATTATTAACAGGTGAAGCTGCCAATTAGCATATAAATATCCGACAACTCGAGCCACTGTATTCCAATGACTTGCACAAGAATTTGGATGTTGGAAGATAGAGATTGGTTATTCTCTAATGTAGTTTCACAGAGTGTTGGGGAAGTTTGGTTATTAAAGGGAGAGACTTAGAAGTTAATTGTTCAATTGCTGATAAAGAATGCTGTGTGTATTTTCCACACGCCACTATAGATTGCTGAGGGGGAAGCCTATCTAGAATACAAAATAATTTCTTTTAGCTCTTTCAGAACATAATAAGTTTAATATTTCAAATGCTGTGCTTATGCAATCATTTATATGTTGAGATTCACAATCTAAATATTGCAATGACTAGTTTCTTAGAAGGATTTAAGCTATTTACTTTTTTGATCATTCTATATCAATAAAAAGAATAAATTTAATTGTTTATTAGATCGGAGGCTTGATCAGTTTTGAAGAAAATAATTTGTGATGTTTCTTAGATTGACCGACTATACATGTATCTTTGCTAATGCTATTTTTTATAAATTTACAAGTCATATTATTATCTTCACTTTGACACCCCTAGTGTTTATTCAAACTCAGCCACTAAGCACAAACGAAACAAAGTTAATAATATCATTAAGAGAGGGATACCATTATTTTAATTGACTTAGGGCATAGAAAATCTCAAGATCGTGGCTTTGATTAAAGCCTTGCATTGAGGGTTTTCTATAAATATTTTTTTTTCATGATTGTAAAATATGATGCAACATCAATGTTTTTTATTCTCAATGGAAGAGGGATGTGGGTGACATCAACCATATTTCACCATGATTCTCTACAATATCAAGGATTGAAATTTGCAACACAATCATAATTTAATGAAACAATTGCCTTTGTTGTCAAATAAGAATTTGAAGAAATTGTTGTTCTACAATATGATATTTATTACCAAGTGTTGTCAAATAACATATATATACCATAGGAAAATTCAAATAAATCGCTATATATTTAATTCAAAGGTCCCCTTTGCATGGTTCAGTAACTCTTTTTCACCGTCGTAGTCCACTTAACAAGAACAATATTAGATCAAAAGAGCTCATAATATTATGGTCTTTCTACTAGACTCTACACTTTTTTATCTCGGCCCAAGTGCCTATCCCCCTTTCATCTTTCTCCTCCTTCTCCATCTATAGGTGGAATTTGTGCTTTACCTACCTTGCATTTTTGTTCTAATATGTTGCTCTTATTTTATTACCCTACAAGTCTAATTTTTATTTAAACTAGAAAATTGCATTTGACAATGAAATAAAACAACAACATAAAAACATAAAAAAATAAAATATAGGTAAAAGATAAAATATGAATTCCGGTGTGTGGTGATGGAAGTTGCAATGCATCTAGATCTTACATTGAATGTAATGTTGACATGAAGATGAAGAAAGAGGAGAAAGATGATGAGGGGGTTGCGAGAGAGAGTAATATGAAGTGAATGAAATCAATCTATTTTCCATTAAATGTGAATGACAGTACATCCACTATTTATATCCATTAAATGTGAATACGAAGGATTGTACTACACTAAATTGTATTACAATGAGATAACTTGTACTGCAAGCTACTCTACTAAACTAACTCATTTCACTCTATTTGTTCATGGTGTAATATCCACACGCAAGTTTGAAATTGGTAGATATCTACCATGCCCAACTTGGACACGCAAGTTTAGGAGATTTGCGCCAAAAAAATAAAGTTTAAGAGATTAAAGTTGAGTAGAATCAATGGCAGGCTTGTTGTTATGTTCTCTCCTATATATTCCTCTATTTTTTTTATCATTTTGAATATGAAGAATATCAGGGAACAAAGGTATTTACCCACCATATCATATAAGATATGTAGGTGAAAACGAATTAGTATAGGACATCCTAACTAATTGATGTAACACCTGTTGATTTTCTTACTTAACAAATATTGCTTTTTTATGCAGAAAATGCTCCAGCCATATGGTCTACCTCCAGAAAGAGAAGAAGACTAAAAATTAGATTACAAATGGATCATCACGGTTTATATCGCTGTTGATCTTTATGTTATGATGATGTTTCATTATGTCGTAATGTTTATTGAAGAATGGCTCTTTTAAAATGAATGAGTTTGTATCTTGCATGTATAAAAAAATGTTGGTTTAACGACACATGTGAGTCACAAACACAAAGTAACAAACAAACACCTCAATTACTAGCTTCATTAAAATAAGCCTTAATATACATATTCAAAATACATATATACCTTAAAAACAAAACAAAATTCCTATTTGTATTAGAATCCTGATTAAACTTTGCATCTGTTCGCATTGTAGTCACAGCCTTCATATACCTCTAACCCAGATTGCCCTAATTGAGACTCTTCAAAGCAAGCACAACGCTTACTCATCTTCCCGGTCAAAGCAATTTCTAGTGGTCTCTTAACCAACCTAGGGTAGCCAACATCACACCATACCTGATCAAAACAAGTAAACCTGTGTCATAATCTGGCATTTATGCAGGTAAGTTAAACTGCTAATTATAAAATATGACGACAATTTGGGTTGCAACAGATTTCCACATTATTTTGATTAGCTAAACAATGTAGTTTGATTGTAATTAAATTAGAGTGATGGGATAGCATTGTATAATATGATAATCATGACTCACAACCATCCAGAACTTGATGTATGATACATGTAATTGTGATTGAGAGAAATAGCATATGTTCATAAAATACAGAAAACAGGATTAAGAATAATGACAATAGTCTATACCTCACCGCCCTCATCTTGGCTCCATTTTGAACTGCATTGAGGTTGTTTAGCCTCTTCAATCTTCTGCTTTTCTAGAAGCTGAGCACCTCTTGCCGCCTTAGCTTCGACCCCTTTCAAATATTTTGTAGGATTCCCTCGGCTATCGTAGTATCGACCAACTAACTTGCCAACAGGCCTACATAAGTAAAGTAAGGATAAGTATTGAATGGAACTGATTGCCTGATTTAGCTAAAATCAAATTAATTTTCAATTCCTAATAATCTATTAGCATGCATCAATTTTATAAAAACAATAAAATGATTACAAATTAACACTCTGGAAGAGTCCATATTTCAGACTATCCTGTCTAGGCGGGCAAACAGCTAAGCCAACTCATTAATCTCTATATCTTTCTTAATAGTTTCTCTTATAGTTTTTCTAGATCTTTCTCTCCCTCTAGTGATTTGACTAACCTCTATTTGATCTACTCTCCTTACTACATAATCTACGGGTCTTCTCTTTACATGTCTAAACCACGTAAGTCTAGTTTCCACCATCTTTTTCTACTATAGGTGCTAACCCAACTCTCTCTAATGTCGTCATTTCTAATCCTATCTCGTCAGTGTTACCACACATCCAACGCAACAAACTTACCTCTGCTACGCTCATAACAGTGCAAGAGCATATGTGGAACAGCCACTTGTTTAGTGATTTATCATCCTATCCTTGAGAAAGCCATCATAACTAATGTAACATAAGAAGTTAAGCTATTATCCTATCTTTCCAAAGCAAGCATTTCTTTAATCAGATACTTAGAAAGTTAAAACAAAGTAGCAAATTCAAGGAAATATGACTCACTTGTAAGATCTTAAGTAGAAATCCCTCCAGTCAACTACACTCTTGACCTGCACGCAGTTTAATTTGGGGTAAGGTTTACATCTATGTTCCAGATAATTCAGATAAGACAAATTCAAAAAAATTGAAAGTTATAAATTTGAGAGAAGAACAGGAAAACAAGAAACTGACATTTCTACACGAATACTCTAAAGGTAGTAAGGCCAAGAGCCTGATTACGTATTTAAATGACTAGGTTTCTAATGAAATTAAAATTCTCACCAGCAATTGTTACGAAATGATAAATCATGTGAGTAAGTCAATGTTCTATACTTGGGAGGACCAAAACAGTTAATGATTAAAGATCCAAATTTATTAAATTGTCAAGCCGTTAACGAACAATGAAATACCAAAGTTCAATAAACAAAAAGAATTCAGTTTAGGAAAAATCAATATTATTAAAGTTATTGTAGGAATTTTGGGAATCTAAGAAAACAAAGAGAAGAAAATATGAGCAAACAATACCAACCTCAGTGCTAGATAGACCGCGCAATGAGTCGGTGAGTCCATCTCCTACATGATCAGCAAAAAGGAATATTAAGAATTATAACACAAACTATATTATTCAAGGAATAAATTGTTTCTAGGAGCAGCAATAGCACGAAAAGTTTTGGTAATAACATGGTATATTATAACATTTCAAAACCAGATCTATACGGGACAGGGCCTTTTGAATTTTACTCTAAAGAAATTTTAGCGGATAATCTAATCTTATTTTTGGCAACCATTTCTCTTCTATTTTCCCCTTTTTATATTTTAATGCATTCGATGTTCTGATTTATCTAAAGATCTTTTTCCATCATTACTATCTAAAGCAAAAGTATCGTTAAGGTTGTTAAAATATAAATTCAAGATAAAATATGATACAAAAACAACTAAAGGAATATCATTGGGCAAGTTTTCCGGCATGAAGAAGTGGAGAAAGTCCATGATTAAATCAGAAATTGAGAACTCTGATTAAGATTCCAGAAAAATTAACAAAGGTTCCGGTCTTCAAGCCCATATATTATCTAGCATTTCTTAATCTTATTTAATCATCAAACCATTGTGGCAGTCGCAATTTAAAACATGAAGATGATGGGAAATACTCTATCAGTTTTGTATACTGAATTATATAGATACAAATTTGAAACAAAAAACATTGCAACTCCATGAAAACAAAGTAGACCTGGTGAGGCTTTGCAAGATCAAAACCAAATGAAACAGAGAATAATAAAAAGTTAGTCCAGATTATATCCTTGGATTTGGGTACTTATGGATCAGTTTTTTTATCACTCTACACTTAGAACATCATACATACTATCAGTTCTCAACAACAAAGTATGACCAATGTTGGATATAAATGAAGAATAATGAAAAACTGAATAAAATTTCATCCATTTAAAGTGAAATTCAACTATTTTACCTGTGAAATTTCCAGAGAAGAAAGCGCGAGAAGCATCCCTGAAATCATGAAATCCCGACCAAGAAAAACATGAGTTCCAATGGGTAAATTTCATTGGATTAGAAATACAAACTGAACAAAAACATGGATGAAGAAGGAAAGAGGGTTTGAGAACATACCTTCCAGCAAAGTGATGATAACCTCCTCCTGGACCATAATGTGATTTTCCCTTGGTTACATCAAACACAGACCTATAAAAAACAATCAAAGATAATAGATACACATTATTAGAGTTCACAGAAACTGTAACTACGTCCTTGCCTACCAATTAAGAAATTTGCAAACAGTAATAATACATGAACACCCACTTTTTGTAGTAGATGTTTAATTCAATTCAAGTTGAATATTATGGTTTTTTTTTTTTTTGAAGAAACCAAACTAGCCATTGAAATTGGTACTGATGAGAATCGAACATGAGACCTTAAAAGAAGCACAGTCCAAGGTCTCAAGTCAACACTACCGAATTTTCAAGGCGAATTGAATAAACCATCTACTCAATTGAATTAACCATATTTTGCAGGTGATAAATCAAGTGTGACACGTGTATGAAAAATTGGTGAACATGAAAGATTGTTGATTTGCAAATCAGATAACAGAGAAATATACCCACCCAAGAATTCCTATAAGGATTGGCAACTCTGGATCAGTTCCATTGAACAATGCAAGCTCTTCAGTAGTGAACAATTTCTGAACACAGAAAATCAAAGTCAAAATCGTTGACTTAAGTCAATAGTTAAGATATTTGCATATATGAAGAAAACAAAATCATATTTTTAATGATGAAAACATCAAAACCCATAATTTAAATTTTATACTAAAAAAAATAAAAAATAGTTGGTTTGAAAAAGTGACCTGTGAAGTGATGGAGAATCGAAGAAGAAGAGCAAGGAAAAGAACGAAAAGGGCAAAACCGGTAATAGGAGAAGTTGCTAGTGTCTTTAACGACATCGCTTTGTTCTGTGTGAGAAACAGAGGATCGTACTTGTCCCAACAATTTAAATACGGTTTCTTTCCTTGTTTGGAATATTTGTTACAATGAAAAACCTATTTTTCAAAACAGAATTTTTATCTTAATTTAAATGGATCGAAACAATTAACTTTAGTGTAAATGGTTAATATTAATAGTTAATAAATTAAAAGCAGGTATCGTAGATAAATCATAATAAATCTTTTTTTCTTTCTTTCTAATAAACGTCATAACAAATCATGAGTTTGTTATAGTGACAACTTTTGATTTTGCCACTTTACATTTTACTAAGGTTCCGTGACAAATTTTAATATACACAATAATTATTGAGAATTTTAAAATTAACTTTTTTATCTTTAAAAAAACAATGTTTTTTTTTTAAAATAAAAAGACACTTATCTGAAAATCCCAACAATGAAGATGTATTATTCATACACAAAGTTTATAGCAAGCCTAAAAAAAATTTAGACTATTTTCTAGCAATTCTAAAAAAAAAAAAAACTATTTTAATGTCGCATTTTTGCGTTTATATTTTCAAATGCAGTAGTAATTGAAAAAATTGAAATAATCCTAATGGGAGCACACACATATAGACAACAACACTTACACCATTAACATTAGAGATTTTCTTCTTATCTCACCCCTCATTCCTCTCACGCACCTACTAATAAGATAAGCATTTTATCCCGTGTTTCATATCACTTTAAAATGTCATTAGAGGAGTGGTTGTGGCATATTGATCTGATTACTGCTTATTCCGTAAAGAGAAATGATATTTCAACATTATTTTTTGACAACTTTTGTGATAACTTTCTCTCTGATATTCATATTATTTTAAAAATTGTTTTTCTCACATTCATAACTTCACAATGACACAAGAAAATTACCCAAAAGTCATCAGGGGTAGTTAACTACTGTTGGGCTAACCGGCAGCAGTTAACTGCCGTTAGTGTCGTAACATATTTAAGTCAGAACCTAGCTTTCAGCCACTCTTTCATGTCTCTATCTCTCTAAAAATTTCAATTTTCACTCTCTCTCTAAAAAAACTCTACCAAATCATCCAAAAAAAATTCCACCAAATCCCAAGTAAGTTATCACTTATGCTATTGTCATAAATTTTAGTTAGTATATATGTTTATATGTTTATAATTTTAGTTGTAGTTTAATTTTGAAATTTTGAATTTTTTTTAATATAGTTATGTTGTAGATCTGAAATGCTATTAATAAATATTATGAATACTTGTTATAATGGAGTTATATTACTTAAATTTATATTTTTTTCAAATTTTATAAATTTTTTAGGGTTTGATTTTTTTTTAATATAGTTATGTTGTAAATCTGAAATGCTATTAACAAATATTATGAATACTTGTTATAATGGAGTTATATTGCTTAAATTTATATATTTTTTGAATTTTATAAATTTTTTAGGGTTTATTTAAGATTTTTAGGGTTTATGTAAAATTTTCACTACAAGTGTTTGATGAAATGTTTGAATGAATTTTTCATTGATTATTTTTAATTTCTTATTGTGTAGATTTGAAACAATGGTCGGGTGGATCGACGTTCATGCATAATTAAAACGGCGGAGAATCTCAGAGGTTGAAGGTTCAGTGCCTTGGTGTGATGTAAAGAGGTCTCAAGGATGAACTGAATATACGAATGTTCATCATATTCATAAGTTGCTTTATGAACAAGATGAAGTTACGTATAAAAATAATTGTCTTTCGACAGGGAAAAATTCCGGAAATGCAAATAAAAGACTTAAAAGTTTGAAGCGCAGAAACTTAAAGAAAAGTTAAATTGTATTGCATTAATGTAAAGGTAGTTCGATAAATCAGATTACATACATTTTGTATAACTCTTTTTTCTAGATGCTCGTACTTCGAGTGATAGAATTCTATAAGTGACTTGCGATCCTTTTTTCGTATGAAAAACTACTATATATACATATAGAAAATAACTGCAAAACCTAAATTGCTAAAAATTGCATGTCCTCTTCAAAAACTGCATGTCTTCCACGTGTCTGGACACTTGAAACCACCTTTTTTGCTGAATTAATGCTTGTCGGTTTCCACCTTTCTATTGAAAACTTCCAATGCTTGTTGAACTGTGGCTTATGTTGAATAACTTCTCAGCATACAACTTCAGTAATGGACTTAGAAGATTTTGTAGCTTCAAACCCCCTTTTACCTGTCGAACAACATCAGATAAAAGTACAGGCTAACAAATTGCCCTACAAAAATGTCATTTTCGACTGGAAAATAGGAAGGAAAAAATTGACATTTTTGAAAAACTCTACGTATTCTTTGGAGAATGACATCATGCTAATCATTACTTTCAAAAATGATCTTTTCAGCACACCTTTAAGATTCAGTGAGCCAATACTCTCGGCCACGCGACCGTATATTAATGGATCATAACTCAAAAGTTCTCCTCTTTCCTATCAAAACACATTCTTACAAACGAAGAAAGAGTCAAAAAGGTGTATGACTTTGATATTGAGTGTGGTTGATGTATTGGAGCCCTAAAATAAATTTTACATTTTACCAGAGATTGTGAAGATACTAAGGAGCTTTGGTCCAAGATCATAGCGGAAGAGTATTGTAGTAAGTTCTTTAGTATCAATGTTTTTGCTTAGATTAAATAAAACTTGACGTGTAAGGACATTGGTAATCTACCTTGAGATTGATATATCTTATTTGAAGTTATAACTCAAAACCTTTAGAAGGATAGAAACATGTTTATCTTTTTGGATAATAGTTATTTCAGTCCTTAAATACGTAACCAATAGGCACAATTGTTTCATATCGAAATTTTAAAATAATCTAACTAAAAATAGGTTGTACACTTTGTTCCTCTCATAATTCTCTAACTAAAAAAATTTCATCCCTTTATTAAGAAAAAAAAAAATTGCCATGGAGGGTTGAGAGACAAAACTATCCTTACTGAAATTTGAATATCCCGACCTTGTCCCTCACCCTACTTCCCCCTACATTCTCATTCGGAGAACCTTTTCACAAGCTGCATTCACGAAGCCCTTTGCAGTGTCGCCATTGAAATCGAAAGTAAGAATGTGGAGGTCGATACTCTCAAGACAAAGATGTGTTCCTCTTCGCAACTTCAACGCCGCCTCTGCCTCACCACCGATTCAGGTTCTTCCTCTCTCTAATTTCATACTAAACTCTACACAATCAACTACACCTTCTTATCCCCTAGGTTTTCCTCAAATTTCACATCTTTCCAACAACCCTAGATTCTTCTCTTATCAAATCGCTACTCAAAACGAGGATGGTGTTGTTCATCTCGAAAATGATGATGTTGCTGTTCAGAATGATGATGGTAATGAAAGCGTTGTTGGAGTTGAAGAAGAAGAGCAGGTTTATCATATTGATGATGAAAAATTGGAGAAAGTTGTGTTTTTTCTGCAGAACGAAGAGGATAGTGATGATGGGTCATTTGAGTCTTCTCTAAATCATATGAATTTGAATGTACATCAAGATTTTCTCATCAAAGCTATTGAAAAAATCGAGATTGTTTCTGTTCAGAATCTCGTTAGGTTTTTGAACTGGGTTTGGAGTGAGAATTCGCGTGAGGTTACAACTCAAGTTCTAGAATTTTTTGTTGTTACAACATGTAACAGTGGTGGTTCATTGAGGGACAAAGATGTGTACTCTTTGTGGGATTTGGTGAAGGAAATTGGGGAGAAAGAGAATGGGGTTGTTAGTGTTGCGATTCTTAATGAGTTGGTAAGTTCGTTTTCGAAATTGGGAAAAGGGAAGGCTGCGTTAGGGGTTTTGGAGAAATTTGATGGGTTTCAGTGTGTACCGGATGCAGACAGTTATTACTTTACGATTGAAGGTCTTTGTAGGAGATTGGATTTTGATTTGGCATGCTCTGTGTGTCAGAAGATGCTTGATGCACAAAGGATTCCTGATGGTGAGAAAATTGGTAGAATGTTGTCTTGGTTGTGTAAGGGTGAGAAGGTGAAAGAAGCTCATGCGGTGTATATGGCAGCGATGGAGAATAAGATGTATCCGCCTTTGTCTTCTGTTGGTTTTTTGGTTGGTAATTTGTGTCATAAAAATGAAACTGTACAACTGGCTCTGGAGCTGTTGAATGATATCCCTGCGGAGAGGAGGAAACGTGCAATAAAGCCGTTTTCGGCTGTTGTACGAGCCTTGTGTAGGATTAAAGATGTTGATCAGGCAAAGGAGTTGGTTTTGAAAATGATTGCTGAAGGTCCGCTTCCTGGAAATGCTGTTTTCAATTATGTTATTACCGGTTATTCCAAAGTTGGGGAAATGGGACAAGCTGTGGAGATGTTGAGTCTACTTGAAAGTAGGGGTTTGAAACCAGATGTGTACTCGTATTCTGTTATTGCTAGTGCTTATTCGAATGGAGGCGAGATGGAAGAGGCTAGGAAGATCTTGGAGGAAGCTAAAAAGAATCATTCGAAGTTAAGCCCTGTCATGTATCACACTCTAATCCGCGGATATTGCAAATTGGAACGGTTTGACGAGGCTTTAGAGTTGTTGACTGAGATGAAGGATTTCGGGGTACGTGCTTCTGCTGATGAATATGAGAAGCTAATCCAGTCTCTCTGCCTGAAGGCTTTGGATTGGGAAAGAGCAGAAAAGCTGCAAGAAGAAATGAAAGAAAAGGGTTTACATCTCAGGGGCATCACTAGAGCCCTAATTAGAGCTGTCAAGGAGGCAGAAAAGGAGGCTGTGGAGGCACAAAGCGAAAGTTTAGTGGCCTGAACATGAGAAGCCTGGTATTTGTAATTCTTTTTTTTTATTAGGTTACAATCTCCATGCCAAAAACTACTGAGAGGAGAAATTTTCTGAAGTTATTGTGATGACTTTGACGTCTCTTACTAGGTTTTTTGATATAATCAAAGTTGTTTAATTCCCCCAGTTTAGTGTTGACACTCGTATAATCAGATTTCTTTATTTTGTGCTAATTAATGTCACACAATAACTACATAGCACTTACATTGTGCTGTTTCAGTGCCTCTTTCATACGTGTTTCCTTTCAAACACATGCTAATGGATAGTGTTGCATGTAATAAACACTTCAATTTTTTTAAAAATGCCTTTTCTTCTATTTTTCAGGTCCCTTATATATTTTTATTATTGCTGGTATTGCATGTTTCATTTTCAGTTTCACGTGTATTCTTTGTATAACTATTAGGCCATAGCTTAAGGTGTAGCATACTTATTTAATTGAGAGAAATTTACAAAATGCATCTGCAGGAAGTATACTCTGACATACAGTTAAAGGGGAATACTTTCTTTTTGTTGCTCTTATAGGTCTCCTGATAAACTTCTCTTAAATTATTTTTCGTTGTATCTGTGTATGGTCATAGTCAGTATTGTCATGAGGAAAGCACCAAATCTTTATCACCATGGCACTATGATAGAAACTGATACACACCAAGTTTCTTGACATTGCTCCCTCCCATTGGTAAAAGGAATTATTTTTTGGGATTTCAAGCTATAATTGATGCCTGATCTTGTTCTGCTGATGAAGATGATCAAATTTTAGTGATCACTAAGAAAATATATTGTTAATGGTAACTCTGGTTCTGTGTTTCATTTTCTACCTGTTTTTGTTTTTTTTTCATAGGCTTTGTCTCTCTGACTTATATTTACTATTACTGCATCAGTACACTCTTTAGGCAGAGAAACTATAGATGCTCCTGCAATATAAATAGGTATAGGATAGGAGTTATCAAATAGTAAACATGCTTCATTCTCTAATCTTGCATGCATTTTGAAATTGGAAGAGTAAGAGCTTTATTTTAGTAGGTAATCAAAATGAACTGCAATGTAAGCCTTATCTATATGATCTTTGGACAGCTGGAGCCACTTATAGAGAGATTTCACATTCCTCCCTTTTCATCTCTTGAATTTTCTTCTGAGCAGGGCTTGCATTGGACAAGTTAATGGAGATTCCATTATAGACCTCTTTGTCTTGCTTTATTGTTGATGATAATACTTCTTAGACCCC
>Ga0228711_1005140_pt1 | contig 19976 bp, 6 predicted proteins | sample MedpolnodulmetaG_2_FD_177996 | JGI IMG/M metagenome (GOLD analysis project Ga0228711, IMG submission 177996) | Root nodule microbial communities from Medicago polymorpha collected in Santa Monica, California, United States - brown nodules | ecosystem: Host-associated > Plants > Roots > Nodule... | reverse complement strand
TTTTTTGTCATTTTTAAGTTTGATTATGGTGTTGTTGGCTTGGAACCTTGGAGTGTCCTACTCTCAATGTCTCTCAGGTTCCCGGTGCCAATTTCGGTCGGTTAGTTTAGCTTCTTAGAAAAAAACTTTGATTTTGGTGTTTATGGTTGTAATGTTGTTGCTCTAATAAAATGTTGTCAAGACCTAGCTCAATTGGCAATCCTGAAATTGTTAGGCCGAATATGTATCATGATTAAAATGTTGTTTAGTACTTTTATTACTTTAAGCTTTAGAGGCTTAAAGTGTTGGCTACCTTGAATTTTATTAGTATTTCTTGCAAGTATGTTCTTATGTTTTGCATAAGACATGTTCTTATGTTTTGCCTAAGACGTTTTATTTCAAATTATGAATACATTATGAATTTTGAGTAATATTTAAGTTGTTTTAGTATTTCTTTTTCAACATTATAGTATTTTACTATTAAATATATTAGTGTCCGCGTCATGAAATAGCACCCGCATACCGCACCGCGTCAATTTTTGGGGTGGCCATGTCGCGCCGCTTTTCCGCTTTGATAACAGAGGATTAACCGGGTTCAAATTTTGGGATTCCTGCTCGGGTGTGTGTTTAAGGTGGTTCTTGTCACTTAATCAAATATTATTTTGATGTTGTTGAATTTTCTCATGTTGTAGAGAAGAGTTGGTCGGTTGTGTTATTTTTTTTGTGATTTATTTATGTTGATGGTAGTGCATCGATGCTTAATTTTTTTTATCGGAAGTGTTGTTAAATAGCAGCTATAGCGGGCGGCGCCATACAGGATGGCTCTGCTATCCGACAATATTTTGTACTAAATAGTGTATTGCATAACAATAGCGGTTTGTCCCATCAACATTGTGAAACACTATTTTGTTCTGCCCCCATACTGCTACAACGTAGCAGCTATTGTTCTACGATACAATCTTCAGTACAAAATATTGTCAGATAGCGGCTATAGTGGCGCTATAACACTATTGCACATCAGAATTTTGACAATCCACTATTTCTGATATCTGTGATTGATAAATACCCGTGTTACTGGTTTTAAGTTTTAACTTTACTTTAGTGTTTTATGGTTGTAATGTTGGTGGTCTAATAAAATGTTACGATGTCTGTAAGACCTAGCTTAACTTTGAATACCAGAATTATTAGAACGAACATTATTCATGGTTACCCGAGTTCGAATTTGGGATTACTCTGTGTGTATGTGAGTTTTAAGGTGGTACTTTCTACTTAATCAAACATTGTTTTGATGTTGTTGAATTCTCCCATGATGTTGAGAAGAGTTTTTGGTTTGTTTTATTGTGTTTTTATGTGAGTGTGTCAATGCTTGATTTTCCCTTGTTGATTTTATGGTTAAATTGTTGTTGGTCTGATAAAATGTTGCGTGTTTGTAAGACGTAGCTCAACTGGTAAATATCAAAATTGTTAGGCTGGATATTTTATGTGGATACTCGGGTTTGAACTCAGGATTCATCCTGTGTTTATGAGCTTTAATGTGGTACTTGCCACTTAATCAAACATTGTTTTGATGCTGTTATTGAATTTTCTCATGTTGTAGAGAAGAGTTGGTAGGTTGTCTTTATTTTTTTTTGTGATTTATATTGGAGTGTGCATGCTTAATTTTCTGTTACGATTTATTTTTTGGGTGGAAAATGTAATTTTGATTTAGTTGTACGTTCTTTATTTTTCTTCAGGTTTTTGTTTTGTTTAAATGTTGTTTTTGTTGGTTATTTTTAAGTTTGATTTTGGTTGTAATGTTGTTGGTCTAATAAAATGTTATGTTTCCGAAAGACCTAGTTGAACTAGCAATACCGAAATTGTTAGACGGGACATTTCCATAGTTACTCGGGTCGCATTTTGGGATTCCTGCTTTGTGTGAGTTAAGGTGGTACTTGCCACTTAATCAAACATTGGTTTGATACTGTTGTAATGTTGTTGAGTTTTCCTATGTTGTAAAGAAGAGTTGGTGGGTTGTGATTTTTACAGGAGTGTGTTAATGCTTGATCGTCGCTTGTGTTTTTAAGTGTGAATTGGTGTTTACGGTTGTAATGTTATTGGTAAGACCTAGCTCAACTGATACAACCGAAACTGTTAGGGTAGACATTTTCTGCGGTTAATCGGGTTTGAACTCTGATTCCTCCTTTTCCCTTGTTATTGTTTGTTGTTTTTAACTTTAATTTGGTGTTTATTGTTGTAATGTTGGTGTGATAAAATGTTGTGTTTATTGTTGAATTTTTTCATGTTGTTGAGTAGAGTTGGTGGGTTGTTATGTTTTCATTTTTTGTGATTCTTACGGGAGTGTGTCAATGCTTGATTTTCTGTTAAAAAGTACTGACTCTGTAGCGGAATTTGGACAAACTGTTATGTTTCCTCAATACGCTATTTAGTACAAAATGTTGTCAAATAGTGGCATGCTAGACCACTACTTAATAATGGATTCTGAACAAACTATTGTTTCACAGTACGCTATTTAGTACAAAATGTTGTCAGATAGCAGCTATAGTGGTGCTATTGCACTATTGCATAGTTGAATTTTAACAATCCACTATTTTCTGTAACATTAGGATTGATTCTTTGGATGGAAATTTGTCGTTTTTTTTGTTATCTTTTGCAGCATTGTGCTATGGTATGGATTTAAAAGCTGGAAAATTATTTTTAAATGCTTTAATCTTAGTTTATAGACAAGAACAATTTGTTGAGGAAATAGTTTGAGTGGAATGTTCTTTTTAAATGCTTCAATCTAGGACTTGCTTTTAATTTTGCTGTTCGACAATGTATTGATAATTTATTAATGTGGAATGTTCTAATGATATCAGGAAAAACTTTATCAGTGGATTTGGAAACAAGAAGAAGGAGGGTCGAGGGTTGCAACAGTTGATGTAGTTAACTACATTCAGGTTAGTTTTCTATAGTATTATTATTGTATCATCATTTATTTATGCATGCATCTGCTGATTGGAAGTGGGGGACTACGTAACAAACATATAATACAAAACATACACATACACATTTCACTTGTGTACAATCAATGAAACCTACAAAATGCTAAGAAACTGCTAAGCATACATGATTAATTAATCAAGTTATGGAATATGTTTGTTTGTATAGTTAAGGTCAATGCCGGTAACTTTTATCATGCACAATATTCGGTTCAACAAGCCTTTTACTTTCTTTTTTTCATTTTTCTTTTCTTCTTATCCTTCCAATATTCGGTTTTGAACTAATGTGACTTATTATTTTGTGTAGTATTTTGATTGATGTTGAAATGTTTTTATATTGGAAAGGCCTGGTCAATGAATCGGCTAAAATTCTAATTGGGAAAATGCATCTTGTTTTTTCTGATGCATAAAACCTGTTGTGTTGTGTTCCATGTTTCATTTTCAATAGTTATACAACAGGTAGCATCTATAAGCATAACTCTATTCTAAATTTTTGCAAACATGATTATTTTGGAAATTGTTATCCTTTCTTGTGGGCTTGAGATGGTACGATAACAATCTCCTTTCTCTCTCGCTTGCTATGTTCAATATTTGTAGGATTGTGATCAGTTATCGGGTCATACGACTCGGCCTGAAAACACTTAGGCTTAGACCCAAGCTAATATAAAATCCTATGAAGTTAAAAAGGATGCAACCTCTTGTTTCTCACCTCTGTTCTGTATCTTCAACTTTCAAATGCATGCCATTGCTCTCATTCTTTTTCCCCGGCGACCATCTTCTGGCAACTTTCTCCGGTGAGAATCCTCTGTTGGCTTCCTCTGGTCAACTATGTTTTCTTTTCTGTCTCTATTTGTTTCAAATTCTTTTTCAGATTTGATGGATATTTGACACTTACATCTGATGAAAATCTACTATTTTACAATTTCACCCTACTTTTATGTTTGCATTTTAAAATTGATGGTATGAATGGAAAAATGGAGGCATCTCATTGGGATGCAAGTGTAAAACGGATTATATTGACAATGTATGTTAAACTTTTCTTTTTTACCCCTTTCTTTATTTTTCATTTTCCTTTTTTCGTTTATATGCTGTTATCTTTTTCCTCTTTGCTTCTTATTTTTTAGGATAACATATGCTTTTGTTGATAAAAATTCACTTTGGTTATTTTTCTTTTAAAAGATTCATTCTGTTCCTTATTTTCAAAATGTATATACAAATTCATCATTTTACTCGTTGCCGTTAGATGCGAGTTAAGCTGGCCGTTGGCTGTCTCACGTGGTGGCTGCGTGATGTCGAAAAATTAATTTGAGTTGGGGTTCATCACACTGGTTCGAATTTTGCTTCGTTTTTTAATGCTGCTACTTTTTCTGCTTTTTTATTCCGTCATTTCTTTTTAAATTGTTTTCATCTCCTTTCTTTTCCCAGCTCTTTCTGTATTCTTTTTTTACGTCTCCTTCAAATTCAATTATGTATTACTGCTGTGTGGCTGATTTACTAAATAGAAAATAAAATGATTATATTTGGGGTTTAGGAAGACATTTACTCTGTATATGTTAATTTTAAAAAAAAAAAATTTTGTAGTATTTTTGGCCCACATGGGTGCTGTATTTTTATTCCACCTGCCAAAAGCGGCCACACTATCCGCTATATGTTTAGACGGCAGTTTTTTGTCTGGCATCTTCCATTGGAAATGGTGATTGTGATTGAGAATTCTCAGAAAATAAAACTATGGGATTTTATTACTATTGTTTTAATTTTTCCATTTAGCTGTATGGCTTAGGTTTTCCAAAATTGATGGAGTAAATCATATTCGATACTGGTGCATATGATACTCATTGATCCGCGTCCAAGGAGTATCTTCCAAATTTTTAAAAGAAATTATTGACCACTACATTTAGGATACTTCATTATTTTGGGGTATAACTAAAAGATCTTGTAATAAAGCTTTTCATACAACCTTGTTCTTCATCTTGTGAGCATAAGTGAAATACAATTATCTCCATTTACTCAAAGAAGATCTAAAAAATGAGACATGGTTGTGGGATATTGTTAGGACTTAATCCAATGAGGAGAGCCCAACCCAAAAGACTAGTCCATTAGGTGGGAGAACCTCATGACTTAAATACCACATCAAGCACTTTAATCTACTCGATGTGGGACTCCTAACATTGCCACGCTCTTTAAGAGCCGACGTCCAAGGCGGCTTTCACTCTATCGGCACTGACCCGATGGTAGCCCATTCCTCTTTGGCGGCTTCACTCACCTATCAGTATTCGGTGGAACACCTTAATCTAGCCTATAGGTAGCCCTTTCTGTGGTCCAACTCTTAATAAAACCACAATTGTTGGGACTTAAGCCCATGAGGAGAGCCCAACCCAAAAGACTAGTCTTCGGTGGAACACCTTAATCTAGCCTATAGGTAGCCCTTTCTGTGGTCCAACTCTTAATAAAACCACAATTGTTGGGACTTAAGCCCATGAGGAGAGCCCAACCCAAAAGACTAGTCCATTAAGTGGGAGAACTTCATTACTTAAATACCACATCAAGCACTTTAATCTACTCGATGTGGGACTCCTAACAGATATTGATGAAGATGTACATGATCCTTTGTTGATGGTAGTGATCATTTTCTAGAATTGGTAGAGTTGTCTTGTGGTGTTTCATTCGGGCTTTTTGGTCATCCCCTGAGAGTTGACGTCTCGACGACTGCACTCTCTGCGGTGTTTCATTCGGGATTTTTGGTCAGCCCATTTGTAGGTAGCCCTTTCTTAGACAGCAACAACCAGGATTTGATAACATTTGATAAGTATCTATGTACTTGAGGAATCCTCTATTAGAAGATAACTATTAAAGGGGAAGATCATAATCTATATTTTATATTTGATAAGAGCGTAATATGCATTTAGGCTTTATTGTTATGATTATGAATATGTTTTTGTATGACATGATCACCATCTGCATTTATAATTATATACTCTCTCTGGTCATATATAGAAGAAACATTTAGGTCAACAAAAGGTGATGTATTTGGTTAAGAATTTGGACCAAATACATCAACCGTTGTTGACCCAAATATCTCTTATAAATATGACCGGATTGAGTATCAATATAAAAAATCATATCAAGTATCTAGGCGTCGTAGTTATTTTGTTATCTTTCAGTTATGCATTGTTAAACAAATAAGAGGGTGATAACATAGATGTAGTGTGACATTCGGGATGCTTAATTCTTCAAAATTATTGGTTCATGATTTTGGTACCTAAGTATATATGTATAATTTTTTTGTTTCACTACTTGTAGAATGAGTTAGATTATTGTGGAGAAGAGCCATCCATGTCACCCAGAGCACCACCACAAAACCAGCAGCCACAGCCAATGATGCCTGTCACCAGTTCAGGCTTTCCAGTCACTTCAGGATCTGCTGGCCAAACAATAGCTGGGGCCGGGCAAGGACTCCGCTCTGATTATTGTGAAAATCAGCCAAAGAACTCGGTGTTTTCAAATGCATTATCAAGCCCTGTTCGTCGAAATCTTCAGCTTTATCAAATTGGTGAGGGTGGAAATCCCAGCTTTCTTCACAATCAAAGCAGGGAATCAAATGCAGTTAATTCCAATAATGATTGTGCCATGGATATGCATGCAGACTAGTCCTATTCTTGTCTATTGGTTTGTCCATTAAATTTTTTATCTGACCTGTCTTCTGCAAAAACTGCAAAAGAAGCCAACAACCATCACGATTCCTTGTCTGGATTTGCTTGCTCTTTGGATCGTGCAAGAAATGATAAGAGGGTGGAGCTAATTCTTGTTACATTTTTGGTATGCTTATGTCGACCGAGCGATTGGTTTGGAGTCTTAAATGTCCACTGTAAAGTTTTTCAATGCATTTTATTTTGAACCTTTAGATTGCAGAGGTTGCTTCTCTAAGAAGTTTCCCTTGTAAATCCGTATTTGTCCACAGATTCTATCCATATGGCAATTTACAGTTTCCCTTTGCTTTTTTATATTTTTTTTGTATTCTAAATTTCTTCAAGGGGGTTGATTTTATTTTGCCAGTACTTTTTAACATTAAGGGTTAATTTTGTTTTTATTTTTATCTGTATTTAAATTATATATATTTTTAATCTATGTATTAACGAAAATAGTGTTGTACTAGACACTTAAAATAGTGGCGAATTAGGATTGAATATCGGTTGGATGAGCTACCCACATTTAGTGTCCGATATGTCTTGAATAGGATTACCTCAAATGGACCTTGGTGACCTATGCGAAACTAAAAAGAAACATATAACTTGAATATCATTTTTTTAAAAGTTTAAGTGAATAAATTTAAATTGATATTTCAATTAGATTTGCATCTTTGATTGTTGGGTTATTGTATTTTTTTTATGGTTAGCGTAGTCGAAATGCAGGAAAAAAAAAAGAATAAAACCTTGCACACTCAAATGACAATACTCGAGTTCAAACCCTGGAACCGGTGTTCCATGTCGTGTTCACCATAATGAATTGCATAGTGAACACCTATTGATATTTTTTCACAATGTTTCTAAAACTCTTGAAAGATGAGTTCGTGGTGTTTGCGAGTCGAGTTTGTTGCGCTACATAAGCACTACTAAAAAAACAAAACCATTGATTATGACACAAAGCAAAGAAAACAAAACTGCATTGCAACAATTTTCTTGTTTTCAGCTAATCAAACAGAAGCAAACATTATTTCTTTTGAAAACATGAGCAAAATATGAAAATTATTTTGAAATTAACAAAATATGAAAACTAATATGAAATTAACTTAATTAGAGACAAAAGTAGGACTATTTGTTTCATGCTACCCTTTTATGAATTTGAAAATTAAACAAAAACACACAGATTAAGTTCCATTTCTGGTTTTTGGGAGTGTGATGGCATGTAATCACTTCTACTTTGTATGTATTCTTACCATGCTATATTATATATACATACCATTTTTTGGTTCCATATGATCGTGGCCACTTTTTAGCACTGAAGTATATTAAGAATTTTGATATACTTTGTAGCACTTAAGAATATCAGAATATATCAAAGGAAGTAATGAAGTATATTAAAGCATAAATTCTATTTCAATTCTGGGTCCATGGTAAAAGCCATTTTTTTTTATAAGTCATCAGAAATAAAGACATGAAGCCAACAATATCAAGAAAAGTTGTACTTCTAATAGCATTCTTAGTTATATGCTGCTTTTCATCACTTCTTATTAGAGGTATACTTATTTTTCTTTACTTTTATTTCTTAGTTTATTAAGTTTTGTATATTAGTTCTAACTCATCTTTACAAAAACGGTTTGTAATATACCAAGGTTCATTATTACATTATTTTTTTGTATAATTCTATTTTTTTTTTTTACATAAAATAACTTTTTTTTTAGTGTTTGTTGTTTTCTTCATTTTATTTAAAAAAACAACATTTTGACAGTTTTGTAATTAAAGTCCAAATACTGCAGAAGTAGGAATTATCTTTAAGCTTATGTAACCTAGTTTTATTTATGTTTATTTATAGCATATGCACGAAGTTTGAGGATAGACTCATCTGAATTTAATGCAAGACATACGGGCAATGGAGGAGTTGTGATTTCAGAGAAAGGGGAGAAACATGAAGATTATGTTGTCTCCAATATGGATTATGCAGCAGTTAGGAGAAAACCACCGATTCATAACTAGTATTTTCATATTTATGGTCCGTTTAAGTTAGTCTTATTTGAAGGTTATGCAAATAAATAAATTTTATTATTCTTAAGTTCGTAAATTTAGTTTATGAAAAAACAGTTTATAAAGATACAATTTTTGTTAGTAAGAACTTATAAATTAACGTAAAAACTTATTTATTTGCATAAGATCAATATAAGACCCATCCAAACAGAGATAAGAAACTACGATTTTGTATTTTCCATTTGTAATTATTTCGCCTTTCAATAATAATTTGTGAAAAAGAATGTTTATTACTATTTTGTATTATTATTTACGGAGAGAAAAAAGTTACTTACATTCTATATATCCTTTTGATAACAATTGTGAAATTAAAATGTAACATGGTGCCTTAGGTGTCTTTGGTTTAATTGTTATTTATCTTGTGTTGGCTAAGTGTAGCCTATATATGGATCTATGACACTTTTGGTGTATCAAAACTTTTGTACATAAAGTTTCACTTGCTTTGATGTTGTGTTCGGACCTTTATCAATAAAGTTTTAATTATCGATAACAAATGTAAGTTTTTTGTTAAGGTAAGGATTCGAACATGCAATACTCTTGTTTTCTCGAAGCCGCAATACCTTGTTATGTATTGTTTCCGTTGGTTCACCTATATAAAATGTTGTGTAGAATAGTTTAATTAAATTTAAGTACTTTAAAATTTAATTTAACTATTCTTGATATATAATTGATTGTGCAAACTTAAACTTAGAAAAAGAAGAAGGATATATAAGGGAAATAATATTCATTCATTAACGACTTGTGGACCTTAATATTTAGTTCATCAAATGTCACTTTCCCTTTCACTTGGTCCATAAAGTATATGAAAATGAAAATAAGAAGAATGTGATCATCTTCTTTTTCTTCTCTAATTATAAGAATGTAATCTCTAAAATATAAGAAAATTCTTTCTGTTAATGATTGTTTTTAAGGTGCTAGGGACTAATAAGACACATTTTTTCTTTTTTAATGGGAAAATGAGACAATTTTTTATATAGTTAAATAATATTGACTTTTATAAAACTTGGGGATGACTATAATCTTTATTATATGTTACACATGATAATCTATTTTTTTATTAGCATGATAAGCTTATTGAAACAATTTAGAATTTTTTTGATAATAGACATAATAAATATTATAGTCGGATCAACTTACAACGAATAATTAACATTATTGCATTTTCTGTTGTAGTGAATTAAATTTTGTATCCAAAATCATCCTCCGAGTTGTTTTTCTTTTTTCATTTTATTTAAATACATGATTTTTACATATATTAGTTTTTTCTTTCGTGATTTCTCCATCTTACTGCGTCGTTGTTTTGTTCATTGTCATTGTGGAGCGTTACTTTGCTTCCCCATCTTATTACAATGTTTGTTCAGTTTAGATTGTCAGATCAACTTCGACCCCATGTATATCCAATCAATGACTTTTGTGTGTTAGAAATTTGAATGCATGAGTACTCACACATTTGAATATAACAAGGATGTTGTGAGTTTGTTAGCATATCCATCCCTTTTATTTTTAACGATTTCGTTTTGTATCGATGCACTCCATTCATTTGATTGAACAAATAATTTTTATTTTTAAGAAAAAAACTCAAAAAAAAGAAGCTATCTATTACTTTTGTCAAAAGAGCCTATTGTCTAGGGTGGGTCCTAAGATGGTGTCTTGACGAATCAATAATGTTGTATTCTTTTAATTATTCGAATGTCTTTCTTCTTACATTTTTTGTTACAAAAGATTCATTCATAATCATTGCTCTTTAAAAATATATTTTTAATATAATTAATCAAAGCGACTTCAAAATAAGTATATCTATATAACACTAATTACTAAATAAAAATAATAGTTTTGATGTCCCTAATAAAATGGTCCATCTCACCCATACTCAAGACCACCTTTGCTATTGTAATTAATAGCAAAATTATCATAAATATTAATCACTAACGTCCGGACAGGCACTTATATGCTCGTCTATCCGCTTTTTTTTACTGCACCAAAGTCTATATTTTACTATGTTTCATGATTATAAAGCTGCATCAAAATGTATTTCACGGGCTAAACAACAACCCTATAGCACACTGGTTTTTTTTAAATATCATTTCTAAGCATACGTAATATTTGTCATGATATCAAATTATCGTTGTCAACGAGGCCTATATTGGAATATTGATTAACTTACATAAATTAGGACAAATCTCTTGATATTTACTTACTTACTATCACTAATGACTGCTGTTTCAATAATACTGTGAGCTGTGTATGTTAAAACTACCTCAGTCAAAGGTTTTTAAATCCATGGTATATCAATTCTTAATAATTCTTATGTTTTCAAGATTATTACGTATGTATTTTGTAAAAAAAAAAGATTAAGTATGTATTTATTTCGTAAGAAAAAGTATATATATTTCTCTTAAAAAATAAATTAATTGTATCTATTAACCTCTTTAAAAAAAATTATATATTATTCAAAAAACGCACACATATATTAATCTTAAGTATTTAAACAAAACTATCAACCCTTGATAAAGTAAGTAAAGATATATCAATCCTAAACTTGATAAAATAAGTAAAGATACATCGATCCGAAAAAGCTGAACTTGAGTATTAATTAAACAGTATATTGGAACAAAATTGGATTTATACAGTGTCTCTGAAGTTTTGATGATAATAATGTAATGAAGAAAAATTGAATATGCTAATTTATGTTTAAGTGTGGAGGATCAAAGATTAAAATTTATCAAGATCCGAACATATGTAAGAGCATTAGAAGCACAAGAGAACCTAAAGACTTTATAGAATATCTAAAAAAGGTCAATTAGAAGTCAACAAGTGATCATAAATCAGGAAGTCACCTAGAAGCTACTGAAGACCAGACTCTGGATCATTAGACTCTGAGTCATCCAGACTTTGTGGTATCCAAACTTTGAGAGAGTCAGAAGCCACATCAACTTTGACTTCTTCAGAGAAGGGTTGTTTTCAACCTCTGACCAAGTACAATTTGTCTTCTTCTGAATCACGTGCTAAGTCAAATTCAAGGACAAAATAAATGAAACGGATAATTCTATTTGCAGCAATGAATTTGAAGTGTCTTTTCAAACGACATTAACCATATTAGGCAAATTCCAACGTCTTGATTTGATAGCTTCTCAAAGACTCTTAATGTGCTTGCACTTCTCCAACGTTTCTCACATCCTGGCCTATATAAGGAGCTGAAGACTTGAAGAACACAACAAGACTCTGCTATTTTAACAATTGCCCTTACCCAGTCAAAATTTACAACAAATTAACACTTAAGAATTTCTTACTAAGTTCATATCTTAGAAATTCTAAGTCTTAAGAGTCTTACGCTGTTTTGTAATTGTTTACATCTCTGATTGTATATTAAGTGTAAAATCAAACAATCTTTTATTTATTAAGCTAGATTGTAAGAAGTCTCTTTCAGATGTGATTGAGCATTAGAAGTTTCTTGCTTGTACCCTTGAGCATTTGGATGTCTCTTGATTATGTGTTTGAGCATTTCTAATCTTCAGCGATTATAGTGAAAATCTCTTAGAAGTGCAAGGGGACTTGATTACTCATGATTTGTGGGAGGAACCAATATAATCTCTCTCTCTCTCTCTCTCTCTCTCTCTCTCTCTCTCTCAAACGCTACTTGGAATAGCGTCTGAAAAATAGCTTATAAGCTCGTAAAATAAGCTATAAGCTCGTTGTAAAAAACTGTTACCAAACAGAGCTTTTTTTATCAGACGAGCTTATAAGCTATAAGCTCATTTTTTGGACTTGCCAAACAGAGCCTACAAACTTGCAAAGTGGGTCATTGTGCTTTGATCATTCAAACTATCTCTATATAAAAATAAAACAAACCTTTGTATGAAAGGTCACCTATGGAATATTGTAGAAGAAATTTATAAAGATTCGGAGAGAATGTAAGATAATCAAATGAGAATTTCCGAATGTTCAATGAGTATTTATAGTAGGGAATTTGTGAATAATGGATGCAAAGAGTTTAACAATCATTAAGTTTGGGTCAAAAAACATGGTTCGAATGACTCAGTTTTACTGATCAAGCCACCATCTGCACTCTAAATTGATTTGAATTAGATAATCTGAAACCATCTCAGAAATGTTTGAATTATATAATCCGAACCGGTCCAAGAATGTGTTAAAACTCCTACTTTGAAAGGTGAGAGATATTTCAGATTTTATAATCCGGACTTATCAACTACATGATTTTTTTGTGATTCACATTGCACCGACATATTTTGTGGTCGTTCACATGTTGTAAAAACAACAAATAACCATGAACACTTATATGGTAAATCTAAACACCAAATTAGCTGCAATTTACTATAATGTGGAAAACCCAATCTCTTCAGGGTCCGAGTTAATGTCAGACTGTCTGGGTTGAAGGATCAACTCGACCAAATCAACCACCGACTCAATCAGATAGAGACGAGGATAGTGTTCATTATCTTTGTCCATGGACCAGATCAGATGGAAGCGTCCAGTTCATCGAAATGAAGCTCATGAACGATGATGACGTGAGAACTATGCTCTCCATATTTGGTCAGTTTAGTTCTAAAGAACCGATCGAGTAGGATCCTTCATTCGTCAGATATTTTGAAGATATTCAAAAATGTTTGATATGACCTAGGAACTACGACGAAACCAAAGCTCTCATGAATAAACCATATAAAGATTTAATTTTGGCCGATCCATGACCTTTTGTGAATGTGTATTTTATTATGTTGTTTTACACCGTTGTATTATGTTGTTGTCTTTATTATTTTTAATGTTTATTGTTGAAATTAATTTTTCTGTGTTCTGAGCTCTGCCAAATTCTCCAAGCCTTAAGTTTCAACACAGTCTGGGTATGACTCAGATTATATAATTTGAATTCTTCTCAGAAGATTTTGAATTATATATTCCGAACCATCCAAGAATGTGTATTGTGGCATTACAAGAGCATTTGGACGGTTTGTGGTGTGTTAAATCCATTATTGTTCGGTTTAGACATTCTAAACGCTTCTTTTGACTGTAGTAACAGTCTAGGAACATTTTATGGCCATAAATAGTCTTGCATCCTTCAACCTTTTCATTCATTCGTCACTTTTCTTTCATTCTAAAATATTCTTTCTTAGTTTTTAGTTGGGAGTGGTTCTTGATACCATGGTCACTGCTGACTATTCATACGATCCCTGAAATTGCTTTGCAGCTTTTGTGGGAATCGTACGGTGGTTAGTAGAGACCTTTATATTAATTACAACACCATTTTTGTGTTTCAAGATGTTTTTGATTATATAATTCGACATCCTTCTATAGGAGTTTGGATTATATAATTTGAGCGAAGAGTTTTTTGAAGAAAAAAGTAGGGCACGCGAGAAACAAATAGAGCGGGAAAAGAAAAGGTCAGATTTTATAACATAGGAAGTTGAATTTGGGCCTAAATAAGCCCAAAAGAGAGATCCATAAGCCTGTTTGGCTCTAGGACTTTGTTTCGTAGGACTTTATTTAGTAACGAACCTTATTTTAATTTCAGTTGTTTTTCTTGATGGTTGCTAAGTAGGCCCCTCAAAATTGTTCATATTTATATAAAAATGTCGATCAAGAGTTACGATCCGATCGAAGTTTACACACAAAAAAAGATGATCGAGTGTGATGACCTAATTGATTGAACAATTTGAGAGATTTATTGAACAATCATTACTTTCCTTAAGTGGTGGCATGTGGCCCAATTTCTATTAAGATCTATAGTCTTGTCATCACCTCTTTTGACGTCTCACAATGCACAATCTTCCTGAAGCTATCTTCATTAACACATTGATGAATTAAGAAAAGAGGTTTGTTGTCTTTCGTTTTCTACTAATGCTGGTATCCCTTCAGTCACCATATGAAGCATATATTTATACCTGAAAATCACCTTTATTTGCACTATCAAACGTTCGTAATTCTTTCCTTTAACACTGGCAGATTTGCAAGGAAATTTCCTTTGATGCTAGTTGGAGCAACCATGAATATTGCAAAACCTTGGCTCTGTTATACACTTTGTGAAGATTCTTTAGGGAGAGTTAACCGATGAGATATCAATTTTTTTAAGGCAAAATTACACAATTCGTCCTTTAAATTAATTTTAGATAACACTTTCATCCTTTATCTTTTTTTTTTCTTTCTAAATTTAGTCATTTATGTTATAAAACGTCAATATCTTATAATTTATTATGAGATTTTTTCAATGGAATTCGAGTTTTTAGGTTTGTATGATGAAAATTTGGCTTTGTTTATGAGTTTGTGATGATTTTTTTTTGGAGTTTTTTTATCCTTTTTCTTTGATAAAAAAGGATAATTATGTTGACATTTTATAACATAAATGACTAAATTAGGACAGAAAAGATAAATGACGAAAGTGTTACCTGAAATTAAATTAAAGGACGAATTATGTAATTTTGTATTTTTTTTTATTACAACTTATTATGCAAGTAAAACTGATGGTTTCCTTTTATACGACTGGACTTTACTAACTAACATAATCTAACTAACTAAACACATATCAACTAACTTTTTATTAGTTAGATGCACATTCTCAACAATAAAACCTAAACTATTTGAATTACATCGCATAAATACAGTCCAAATTACAACAATACCTAAATCATTTGCGTGTCTTTTGGTCATTTGGGAACTAACAAATAAAGTTCCTTTAGACTCTACGGAGTATCTTAATTACTTGCATTTTGTGTGGGGATGTTATGCACCATCAAAGATTTGTTTTTTAAGAGGCTAAAATGAGATATATTACTCAATCAAAAAGTTCCTCCTACACAAGGTGTATCAGAAAAGAACCAAAGTCATAAACATAATTACAAAAAGTGGGAAACAAAAACAGCAAACACAGGGAGCAAAGAAAGAATAACATTAACCTATGTCCAACATATTGCAAGGACTAAGCCACCAACCATGGTAGTTGAGAGAGAGATTATGACTTTTCGACTTCAACCACAAAAAATATAGTGACTTAATCTTGTCAACAATCTGATATGTCGAGCAATGTTTACCATTGAAAACCCTGCTATTTCTTTCCTTCCATATTTCCCACGCAGTAGCATACCAAATCAGATGCATAATAGATTGACGCACCTTAGAACAATTGCCACCAATAAAGCAAAATTGATTGAGATAATCCGCTGGCACACTTGGGAGAACCGAACAAACACCCAACCAAACGATGAATAAGGTGCCAAACCTCCCCAAATATATTGCAGTGTAAAAAAGAATGCACCATCAAAGATGATAGCGTTTTCTTGGAAAATGCTTTTGAAAAGGCTCCCAACTAGAAGGGGAATTCTTGTGGATGGGGCGGATAAGGTGCCATGAGGAGCATTAGTCAGAATCACATATTTTCATTACACGTGACTTTTGCGGGTGACCGTGGTGCTTCTCGGAAATCCTCAAACTTTGCTCCATTTTTTTGCGGGTTTGGTAAGTAAGGGAAAAGGGTCCAAGGGTGTTTTGTTGATATGGCATACATACGAATGTGTGGCTAATTTAGAAGGCAAGAAATGATCGAATCTTTCTCTCAAAATTGACTTCGGTGGGAGAGGTAATTGATGCGATTAAAAGTCTATCTTAGAATTAGTTTTTGGGTAAAAATTTGGGTTCTCTTTGCCTTTTTTTATGAATGGTTTACGTTGTGAATTCAATGAATATCACACCAATAAATACTTGATGTGTGGAGCAAGTAATAATCAAGCAACCAAATCGAAGTGTATGGAAGTTATAAACACAAGTAAAAGTAGAAAACAACGAGAGAAAGAAAGAGAGAACACATGAAATTTGTTTATCTAGTTCAGTCCAATAATGACCTAGTATGGGGGAGAGAGCAGCCCTCTGTTCCACTATAATAATGAGTAACTTTACAAAAGAGATATCAATGGGTTACAAGAATAAGTCTCCCGCCTAATTCTACCCAAAGTCTCAATCTCTTCCTGTGACCAAGAGACTCAATCCCAATAGTTTTCCCAAGGTGAATCAACCTAATCCTAGTGTTTGTTGCGAAGAGCAAACTCTATACAAACTCTAGTTTTCTTGTTGACTTCTAAACCCTTGTTTCAACCCCCTCTATCTCTCTCAAGGTTTACTTTAATACAAGGTCTATATTTGTAGTAAAAGCATCCCTCATAAAATTGGAACAAATCTAGGTCCGAAAATATGTTTATGATTTATTTCCTGATGTCAAAATCGGCCACCAAATGGCACCATTCTGCCACTAAAAAATGTCGAACCAAAAGGCAAAAAAAAAAAAAAACAGAGCAAAATCGGCATCTGAGCTATCCAATTCGGCCACCGAATTAGTAAGCATGAGAACTCCAACTTCTTCAATTTTGAGTCACTTTCACAACAATCTTCACCTTGACTCTAAATTAGTGATGATGCCAATTTAACATCAACACCTTGCTGCTCTTTCCCTTGCTTCCCACTACACTAAGTAGCTCCACAAGTTTACACCCAACCTCTTCAACCATCGGAATGCCTTCCGCCTTTTTGAAGATTCTTACATCTAACTACACAAGGAATTTTAGGTAGTTCCGCAAGTGTACCCTTAACCTCTTCAACCATCGGAATGTCTTCCGCCTTCTCGAAGGTCCTTGCACCCAACTACACTAGGAATTTTAAGTAGTTCCACAAGTATACACCATAACCTCTTCAATACAGGACATCTCCCGCTTTCTTGAAGATCTCCTTGCATCCAATCACCCTTGGCTTTTTAGGGTAATCCCACAAGCCGTGCTCTAAACATTCTTCAAACTCCGGAATGCCTTCCGTCTTCATGAAGAATTCCCTTGCTCACCACTAGAGCATAACACCCAAGGTCTCCATAGTCGTACCATTCCCAGTGTGTTCAACTCCACGACAAGCTGAGCGTACTCTACCTCAACTAGCAAATGCATACATCCCACTATGTCTTCCACCTTGAAACTCCACCACACAGGTAGATCACAAGTATTCTTACCACCGCCTCTCCAGGATGACCATGAGTATTCTTACCATTGACTCTCCAGGATGATGTCGAGTGTTTAACGTCTCTCTAGACGACCACCGCTCTACTAGGCATCACTCCCAAGGTTAGAAACATCACCTTCTTCATTCTCCAAACAACACACTATCAAAACACCTGCATTCTCATAACCCTCAGATACAATATTCTCCAAGTCATCAAGGATTATGTGGAACTCCACAATATGCTCCATGGTGGCCTTTGACTCTACCATCTTGAATGAGTAAAGTTGTTGCTTTAAGAATTGCCGATGAGCCAAAGACTTTGTCATATACAAATGTTCGAACTTTGACCACATCGATGCCGCAGTTGGTTCCTCCGCTACATCTTTCAAAACTTTATTCCCGAGGCACAAGACAATGACACTTCTGGCCTTGTCCACCATCTCGAACTTCTCCGCTCGTGACATGGTGACCGGTAATGCACCTTCACCCTTCAGAGATTTCTCCAACTTTTGTTGTATTAAAACTGCTTCCTTCTTTACCCCAAAATCGTTATCTCCCATAAATTTCTCAATATCCCACTTCGAACCCATGGTACCTGATTATCCTTTGATCCTTGCCCAACGGTGGGCGCCAATTGTTGTGAATTCGATGAAAATCACACCAATAAATACTTGATGTGTGAAGCAAGTAATAATCAAGCAACCAAAACAAAGTGTATGGAAGTTATAAACACAAACAAAAGTAGAAAACAACGAGAGAATGAAAGAGAGAACACACGAAATTTGTTTACCCAGTTCGGTCCAATACTTACCTAGTCTGAGGGAGAGAGCAGTCATCCGTTCCACTATAATGATGAGTAACTTTACAAAAGAGGTATAAATGAGTTACAAGAATAAGTCTCCCGCCTAATTCTACCCAAAGTCCCAATCTCTTCCTGTGACCAAGAGACTCAATCCTAATAGTGTTTCCCAAGGTGAATCAACCCAATCCTAGTGTTTGTTGCTGATAGGTCCGCAAGTGTACGGAAATATCTGTTTTAGTATAAAGGGTTTGTCGAATCCACAGAGACCAATGTCAAGTACCGTAATTAATTGTCACGATGTTTATCTAAGGCGATTGTAATGATATGGGTAAAAACTAGGAAATTGAATTGGTTTGATTAATTAATTAATAAACGAGTGCCCGGAATGTAACTTATGTCGACTGTTGATATCAGCTGAGTAGCGTTTATTTTTATAGTAGGAAAATATTTTCGCGCGTAAAAGGATTAAATTAAAAAGAAGTCATCCCGCTTTCACGATCACGACATAGAATTTTGACAGTATAATCTATTCGACCGCTTTCGCGTGTACGTCTTATACAGCAAAATTCCTTTAATTTTAAGATAATCAAATTTAGTTTGAAAAGTTATTTTTAGTATAATTCTAACTTAAAGAAAACAGTCTGCTTCCGCAGTACTGAATCCGCATTTTAAACCCACAGACACCAGCTTTCGCGTGTATGACTTAGCGTTTAAAATAGCGTTTTTGAAAATTAAGAATGTCAAAATTATTTTAAGAAAATGCTATCGCTGAATTGCTAAAATAATTCCTAATTATTCTACGGACAGATACGAGTTTCGTTCTTTCGAAACGAAACAAATATTGTGCTTTTTCAGTTTTCACTGTAAAAAAATCATCGTTTAAAATCAGAATAATCAGACATAAAAATAATTCCTGCTATAAAATTCAATCATACTTTTCAGCTGGATATCATTGGTACGACAATTTCTACATTCCGGACACTTCTAAAATCTACTCAGACATGCTATAAATATTAACTAAGCTACTGTTCATACCAAGCATTTCAACCGAAACAGGAAAACCAAGGAACATAGGAAATAAATAAAGAAAGAAAAACAAATAACAGAACTTGTAACTAGATGGATAATACAATTGAATTTAACTTCTCTGCTACAATCAATGGAACGAACATGGAACTAGAATTCGATGCAAACAGCAAGCGCAGCAACAGAGTAGTGAAACTTCATGCAGACAACAATTTTAATGGAAAGGTACTGATAATTGCATTAAAATTGAAATTGCAAAGTAACAATGTACTTGGTAACAGGTTTTGAACCAAAGATGTAAACTGAAAAGCAAGCAGATTACAAAATAAAGCAAAAACTCTGTATGTCTAAAGATTGCCTAAAATCTCCCCAACCCTCCTTCTCTCTTCTTTGGACCTATTTATAGACCAAGAATAGTCTTCAACGTGTTCTGGTCGTGCACTGCAGATGGAGAGAGTGGGAGGGATACTG